>BNJS01001598.1_pt1 | contig 127761 bp, 117 predicted proteins | sample 8540461 | NCBI WGS metagenome assembly BNJS01 (sample SAMD00202454, study PRJDB9452) | human saliva metagenome | isolation source: human saliva | place: Japan
AACTTAAATTGAAGAGTTTTTGTGAATTTTAGGACTACACTTCTTCGGATCCCTTCAAACTTTTAAACACATCATCAATAAATATATCTGCTAATCTCTTCTTGAAAGAATCATTATTTAATAGAGCACCAAATAAATCTTGACTCTGAGAGTATCCTTCTATAAGAGCATTGTCAATCTCTTCTTCAAAGCAAAAACGAAATCTTCTCTAGAGTTGACACGAGCAGATTGCTTTAGTCTTGGATTCTTTTTCATCAATTCACGAATGGATACCGCTCCACTTAGACCGACTTGGTGATCAATATCCAAATCCAACTGTTCGTTAATTTCATCTAAGATTTCAGATAAACGCTTCTCCTGGTCAGTCGTAACACCTCCAGTACTTGGCTTGGTAAGTATTAACTCTGGATGATATTCCAATTCAGAAACTGACCTGAAAAAACCTGTTTGCTTATGTTTCATATAGTCCACTACGATCTTATCTGCGATTGTAAAATCATCTCCTCCAATGCGAACATCAATCATCTTGACAAGACTTTGCAGATAATTATAACGTTCGTGTAGAACTTCATTTTGATAAGCAGTTGCCTGAATCAAGAAAGTATACATTCTAAGAAAACCTCGAATAACCTTTCGAATAGAAAGTTGTTCTTTCTCATCAAACCGTCTAACTCTATCATAACCTTGATTTAACAGAGAAACCATCTTTTGTTTTTCTCTGCTGTTTCTCTTTTCTTGGTATAAGAATTGATTAAACTCATGAACAACATCACTGTCCAAGATGCCATACTCATCAATTTTCCGATCCAAGGTCAAGACGTCACTAGGTGTGACTGTATCTGCTAAAATAGTCTCACGGTAGTACGGAGAAAAAGCTGAGCAAATATCGTCATAAGTATTTTTAAAATCAAGGATAAAGGTCTTCTTGTTGTAGCCTCTATAGATACGATTCAAACGAGACAATGTTTGCACCGCAGCAACACTTCGTAACTTTTTATCCACATACATAGCAACCAGTTTGGGTTGGTCAAACCCTGTCTGATACTTATTTGCCACAATCAGGATTTGGTAGTCTTCCGTATCAAAATGATCTTTCAAATAATCTTCCTTGACCTGATTCATTTGCGATTCAGTATATTCACTACCTTGATAATCAACCTTGCCAGAAAAGGCAATCAGGGTTCCAATACTAGTAATACTGTGGTCTATGAAGTACTTTTGAAAGGCTAATTGATACTTAACTGCTGCCTCACGACCCGAGGTCACAATCATAGCCTTACCTTGACCACCCAATTCAGCCATAATATCATGACTGATAAAGTGATCCATGATAATTTCAACCTTTTGATTGATATTTTCATCAGATAATTCTACAAACTTTGCAATCTTACGCTTGGCAAGAGTCGTTTTTAGCTCAGGATCTTCTTCGACTGCTTTATTAAGCTTGTAATAGGTCTTATAAGTCGTATAGTTATCTAAAACATCTAGAATAAAACCTTCCTCAATAGCTTGCTTCATACTATAAACATCAAAAGGAGCTTTAGAACCATCTGCTTGGGTTGTCCCAAATAGCTGTAGAGTTGTCGCCTTTGGAGTTGCGGTAAAGGCAATGATTGAGACATTGTCCTGCTTACCTGTCCGAGCAATCTCCTGCTCGATAGCATCCGCAACACTTACTTCTTGAATCTCATCGATAGTTCCATCTTCTGTATCTGTTTCTGTCAAAACTTGACTAACCGAACTCATATAGGATCCTGTCGTTGAACTGTGGGCTTCATCAATCAGGATGGCAAATTTCTTTTTCGCAGTGTTCCCTACAGACATCCAGTTGGATTGGTTGATTTGGGCAAACTTATGAATCGTCGTAGCTATGATTTTTGTATTTCCTGCAATCGCATCTGCCAAGTCACTGGAGGTTTCTTTATCTCCCATTACCTTAACTACACCATGCTTGTGGGAGATTTCCTTGACTGCTTCTTGCAATTGACGGTCAACTACGATACGGTCTGTAACGATTAATACAGTATCCACAATATTTTGATTTTGTTCATCATGGAGCGATACCAAACTATGAGCCAACCATGCTATGGTATTGGTTTTACCAGAACCAGCCGAATGCTGAATCAGATAATTACTGTCAGTATGGTTGACTTTCATGTCTTCTAGGAGACGGCTAACTGCTCTTCGCTGATGGTATCTCGGGAAAATTAGGGTCTTCTTTTTATGCTTATCTATCTCAAAAAAGATAAAACTCTCTATTAACTGGAGAATACTATCCTTGGTCAAGACATCAAGCCACAAGTAGTCTGTATCGACACCATCAGGGTTGTGAGGGTTGCCACTTCCCATCTCAATACCTTCCCCTTTCCCCACATTAAAAGGTAGAAAATAGGTTTCTTGTCCTTTCAATTGCGTCGTCATATAGACTTCTAGGGTATCCACCGCAAAGGAAGCCAAGACTCCCTGTTCAAAACGGAAAAGACGATTCTTAGGATTGCGCCCCTTTAGCTGCTTGATGGCATCCTGAACAGACTGACCACTGGGATTAAACTTAAGCTCTATAGCAAATAGTGCTAATCCATTGATAAAGATAACAAGGTCAATGCGGTCGCTCTCCTCATAAACCACTTCTTCCATAACAGATAGACAATTGGCTTGGTATTGCTGAACAGCTTTTTCATTAAAACTAGTAGCAGGTTTACGATAAAGAAGACGAAGTTGTTTATTTTCAATAAAAACTCCTTCTTTCAAAGCGAATAAAAAGCCACCCTTGACAATTTCTTTATTAATCAGATTGACGATTGTCTCCTTGCTAAGCTTTTTAAGGAGATAGTCCATGGTCTCCTCTTGGGTCTCCATCAGAAAATCCCACAGGAGTTCCACATCCATGGCTAATCGAGGATCGTAGCAAGTAGCGTCCCGCTGAATATAGTCATTCTTATCTCTCAAATCTTTGATAATCCACTGCTGTAAATCATAGCGCTCCTTTAAGCCCAAATTTGCCATAGTTTCTCACTTTCTTTTTCTATAATTCAATTAAAATTTCGTTATAATTACAAATTTAAAGTTTACAATGAATTTCTTAAAATCTAAAAATGATAAAAACAGATATTTTTATTGTACTTCAATATTATCTTTCTGACGTTTATCTGCAAGTGAATCCTCGTATTCATTTTTAGCAATACCCAGTTTCTTTGCATTGGTAATTACAGAAATAAAGGCCTCAAGAGACTCTGCTGTTAGATATATCTCTTTACTTTCTTCATTAAAAGTGAAAGGTGTTTGAAAAAACTGTTCTGATAATTCATTCGCTCTCTTTACACATTCCCATTCATAACTCGATGCTTCATCATTATATTTTTGCAAGTAAATTAATCAATTTACGATGACTTTTTAATTTAGCTTTTTATTTTTTTCAGATTCTTCATCAGATACATTCACTTTAAAATCCGTCGATAATTTAAAATTATGAGATAAAAATTTCTCATAATTCTCTTCAGCCGTGATTATTTTCGACTCATTTAAACCAAACATAATTTCATAATCCTGAACATCAAAGATATATTGTATAGTTTCATTGTTTTCAGTTTTTTCAGCATAACTTATGATGAACGGAAGACTTCTTCCCTCATTTTTTTCTATATCAACTATTCTAACTTTTCCAGAAGTAAAAGTAGCAATAAATCTAGTTTTTAATTTCGCAGCTCGAATTGATTTCAAAAAATATTTGTACTGTACACCATCAATGTCTTCACAAACTAGATACAATCGTATATCTTCAAAGTCCCTTAGAGGATGTATAGCTTGTTCCAATTGAGATGAGACTAATTGTATTCTATCTATTTCAGACTGGAGACTCCCATCAACTCTTCTATAAAATGGAACTTCCGTATTATTCCCATTCGTTTCAACATTTTGTAATGACTCAATTGATTCTTCAAATTTTTCTTTTAAAGTTGATTTCTCAGAATTTTGATTATTAGCAAATTGAATATTACCTATATAATTGCTAGCTTCATCTGATATAACTTTTCGAAAATTTTTCAATTTCCCAAGTGACTTACCTCGTCCAGCCTGCCAGCCAATTGCATATATTTCTACCATTCTACTCTCCTATTTCATCGTTTAATACTTCTTGATCAAAAAAAACAAATGTTCTTGCCATTGTACCAGTGTTTCCTAGAGTACAAATCCTTTTCACACCAGAAAATGCAGCCGAGTCTTTTCGAAAGAAAAATATATTGTAGTTATCTTTTGTTACTAATAAATTGATACCAAAAATAGGTAATATCAAGTTTGGAAAAATATCATTGCTAAGCATTAATAACACAAAAAAGAAAACAATAATTATAATTGCTGCTAGAGCACTAACTCCATTCATAAATTTCAAAACTAAAGAGGGTACAATGGTTGACGATACAAAGGATATGAATCCTGGATTTATTTTTGGTCCGTCTTGAATATCAATCACTTTGCCTTGAGAATTATTTTTTTCAACGTGACCTTAGATACATTAAAATTTAAAACAATATTTTTAACAATATTTTCTTCACTCCTCCGTCCGTTGATATATCCACGTATACTGTAAATTGATATTAGCATTATAGAAAGTAATACTGATAACATAAGAAAATGCCACAAGTTCCTACTTAAATAACAATGTAACGACTCAGTCTCTTTCAATAAAAAATGATGAATATCTACTAATGAAAAATAAATCAATAAAAAAATGCTGGAAAAAAATGCGGTAAAAAAAGTAGGCTAAACGAAATTTTAAATCAGTTCCAAATAGCAATCCTACACCCTCCTCTTCCCTGTCACATAATCGTAAATAAGAGTTTGTCGTTGTTTGTTGATGTTTTTCAATTTGCTTTTGTTTAATTTTTTTATAAGAGAATCTACATCGAAGTTTGTCTATCTAGTACCTCTAAAATACTATATTGTTTCGCTATTGGTATTGTAGGAACAATTATGTTTTTTTAAATTATAAGAGTAGATAACATCAATTGTGGTGCTATTACTCAAAAAATTCAGTTGTTCTCTAACGAGAGGAATATCATTAAAAAGATACTTTATTAGCTCTGGTAAAACAATTTTACTATCCACCTTAAATTTCATTAGACAAGGATGGATAATACCTTCACAATATTTTTTAGGAACAATAGCAACACGACCAATCGTGCCTCTAGTAGTCAACAAAATATCGCCTGATGATACAGAAAAATTTTTTAATTCTTTACATTTTGCTTCACTTATATAGAAATCCGTCTCAGTAAAATTATTATCTAAAACATTACGCTGATTATATACCCATTTCCCCGAACTTCTTATTGCATCTCCTGATAACGAGGAACCAAATGGACCAACCTTAATACTATTGCTTCCTTTTTTAAGAATAAATTTTAACTTACTCACTCCCCACCCTTGAGGCACCTGTCCGATCCAGTCGATACCTGAATCTTTCATTGGGACTGTTTTATCCAGTCCTTTTGTGACTGTTTCATAAATCAAGCTAGCGCGGTAGTCTCTAAGTTTTTGAATTTGCTCCTCCAGCAATGCTTTAGCTTTATCTAACTGGGCAATTTTCTTATCCAGAAAATCCGCAATTTTTTGTTGTTCAGAAATGGATGGTAAACATAACATATGATTATTCAGATTTGATTGAGTCATACTTGGAAGAGCCGTTGCAGTAGAGTAGTACGAAAAAGGAATTAGCAGTGAACTATAATACATAAATTTTATATTATTCCCATTTAATGCGGTACTATAAAACATTGTATCTACAGTCCAAAATTTCCCACTATAAAATAAGGGCTTATCAATTGTGCCTTTTCTTCCTAATAAGACCACATCGCCATCATACATATAATTTCGGGAACGAGCAAAAACACCCCCAGATCCAATTACTGGATACCCACCTTCCTCAACTTCAATATCCTTATAATCTTTACCATTATTAATTAACAGTGCATACTTTAACTTTGTTACTTCCCACTCTTCTGGTATCTGTCCGATCCAGTCGATACCACTCTCTTTCATCTTAGTCATGTTTTAGTTCCTCCAAGAGAGTCTGTAGTTCTGCTTCCAAGTCATAGAACTCTGCCAAGAGCTTTTCTGCACTTTCTGGTGCTTGGTAGTGATAGAAATAGCGGGTAAAAGGAATCTCAGCTCCATAGCCCTTTTCCTCATCAAACCAGTAGTGGGCGTCAGGTACATGGGGATAGACCTCACGCGCAAAGTAGTCTTCAACATCCTCTGTCAGCTTAACGATTTCACTGTCCTTGGTTGTCTTATCATAGACAATCCCATCAGCAATCTCATTTGCCTTGTCTTTCTTCTTGGTTCGGATGACTTCTGCTGTCTTGTCCATTTCACTCATAGCTAAGGCTAGCGCATTGACATTGGCAGGCGTAAGCTTAAACTCTCCCAGCAAGTCCTTGATGACTTGGGCAAAGTTCTCAAAGTCAGGATAGGTCTTATCAGAACTTCCCTTAGCAAGAGCTGTCAGGATAGCTTCTTGCTTGGTCTTGCCAGCTACAAAGTCCTGTAATTTTTTCTCATCCTTGGCTGAGCGTGGTTCCATCTCTAGCAATTCTTGGTACTTGTATTCATCAAATAGTTTAGCTAGGAAAGGAACGCTTTTCGCATTCTCAATTGTTTCTTCGCTTATCTGGCCACGACGTTGCAGAGGTTGCATAACTGTAAACTCTCGATAGAGAAACTCTTGATTGTCAAAGATTTTTACATGGTCATTTTCTTTAAAATCATCGTACCAGCGAAGAATCTGACGGATGTTATCTTGGGACAACTCACGGCGTTTTTGACCTAGAGATTTACGCAAAGGGACAAACTCCTCTGTCGCATCGATGAACTGAACCTTATTTTGACGCTCAGGAGATTTGTTTTTATTGTAAATCCAGATATAAATTCCAATACCTGTATTGTAGAAAAACTGTCCTGGGAGGGCAATAATAGCTTCTAGCAAATCATTCTCAAGAATGTAACGACGGATCTGACTTTCTCCAGATGAAGTACCACCAGAAAAGAGAGGAGAACCATTTGAAATAATAGCAGCTCGCCCATTTTCTTCTAATTTCGCTAACGCGTGAAGATGGAAAAGCAGTTGGGCATCGCCAGTACCTGGAGTCGCTACAAAACGTCCTTGTTGACCTTTTGTAGCCATAAAGAGTTTATGGTCTCTTTTAACTGCGTCTTCTACGCCATCATCTGCATCTTTCCCGCCCCAGGATTGACCAAAAGGAGGATTGGCAATGACAAAACTCATCTTCTTATCTGGGAATGGATCCGGATCTTTTAATGTATCGGTCTTCACGAAATAGTCCGAGTCTTCCTGACGAATCAACATATCCGCTTGACCAATCCCGAAAGTCTCAGGTAAAACTTCCTGACCAAAGAGTCGGACAGTGGCTCCTGTATTCAACTGACGGATATAGCTTTAGCTGTAGCCAGCATTCCCCCAGTTCCAGCCGCCATATCTAGTATTTTCAACTCTTTTTTATCAACAAAAAGTTCTTCGTCTGCCTCAATCAAGAGGAGATTGACCATCAGAGCAATAACTTCACGAGGGGTATAGTGAGACCCCGCTTCCTCATTTTCAGAAAATCGGCGGATGATATCCTCAAACATGTATCCCATACGCATAGAGTCGACTGAACTTGGAGACAAATCAATTTGAGAGAACTTTTTAATAACCGTGAAAAGGCGACCACTCTGGGCTAGGGTACGGACTTGCTCTTTAAATTTTAGGTTTTCAATGATGTCCTTGACACGGCAGGAATAGCCATCCAGATAGGCTATAAAATTCTCCTCGATTGCATTTGGATCGTTTTGAAGATTTTCCAACGTAAAAGGACTAACATTGTAGTAACGATAGCCTGAGAGTTTCTCCAACACTTTCTCAGGTGTATTGGGATTTTCTTTGTATTGTGCTACCACCTGATCCTTGGTTGGCAGCAAGGCAGCTTCTAAACGAGTCAGGACAAACATTGGAATAATGACATCGCGATACTTATCTGCTCGATAAGCTCCTCTAAGAGTGTTAGCGATAGACCAAACCGTATTGACATCATTAGAAATTTGGATGTCATTTGCTTGGAATAGTGGTAATTTTTCTTTGAAACTAGACATTTACTTCCCCTGTTTTTATTATTAACAATTCTCTTCATTATACCACAAATTAAGAGTTATAAAGCGGATTCAAGGGACAAGAATTGTAATCGCTATACTAAATTTCTTTCTGACTTTTTGTCTTAGTAAATCTGTCATTTTCCAAAAAACTTTATCTTAAACTTACTCATAAAAATTTAAAAAATAAAAAGCCTACTTCGCAGTAGACTTAGTAATGATCTTTAAAAGACAAGAAAGCCACGCTATCTCCATCCATCATATAAATCAAGCGATTTTCTGCGTCGATACGACGTGACCAGGCTCCTTGGTAGTCATACTTGAGTGGTTCTGGCTTACCTATTCCTGTAAATGGATCGCGTTGAATATCCTTGATTAGCATGTTGATTCTTTTTAACGTTTTCTTGTCCTGAGTTTGCCAGTAGCAATAATCTGCCCAGGCATCTTCTGTAAACTTGAGCAGCATTCCTCACTCCTCAATCACATGCACCTGAGTACTTCCAGATCGGACTTGAGCCATTCCTCGCAAGACCTTGTCAGAAAGTTCCTTGTTTTGAGCGATTCTCAGGGTTTCCTGAATACTATCCCACTCGCTCTTTGAAAGAACTACAATATCCTCGTCTGGATTTTTATTGACTACCGTTAAAGGCTCAAACTCATCGTTCACCTTCTTCATGTAGTCTTTTAAATGATTTCGGAATGTTGAATAAAGAACTGCTTCCATAACCATACCTCGTTTTACCTCTTTTCCACTATTATACACGAAAAGAAAGAAATTGTCAGGAACTTGTACAAGTTTTTTCTTTTCTATCTATTTATTCGGAAATCTTCTAAAAAAGTCCACCTTTCAGTAGACTTAGTTCTTTTCTATTCTTATCGGCACCTTACCAAAATTCTGCTCTGCTATACTCGGATTTCCTAGTTGGTAAATCTGGTCTGCCTTTTGAGTCATGGTATCCCAAGGTTCTTTGCCAATTCGGCTGACTAGATAGACCTGCCCTTTCAGAGACTTGAGATGTTGTCTGCCTTTTTCGGTAAAGCCAAGAACATGAATCCCTTCTGGCAAGTCGCTTTCTCTGGTCTGCACCAAGATATAGGTCAAGAGGCGTCTGACACGCGCCTTGGTGTAGCGTTTGGTGGTAACCGCATCGACCAATTCGTCAACAGACTGGACTGTTTAATAGCCTCTTTAATGCGCACAGCCATTTCTTGATTAACCTGATAGATGGTGGTTAGGTCGGGATTGGTCAAGATTTGATAACGGAGCAAAGGAAAATAGTCATCCCAACTCACCTTACTGGCCTGCTCAAATAGGGCAGCAGAAGGCATAAAGCGTTCTAAGAAATCTTGGTCCTTCTGGTGTTGACGGAGGGCAGTCGCCGAAGCAAAGTCCACATCCTTATCCACAGAATGGTAACCTGCTCCCTGACGTTGAATTGGCTGCAGTTTGATGTTGCGTCCCGCAACTGCCTTGACATAGGCAAGAGCAAGAACATGATTGGGCGTATTGCCAGAAAAATCAAGACCTGCAAATTCCTTCCACATGGCTTGGGTTTTCTGGGGATAAGAGAGGGAATCAGGCAGATTTTCCACAAATTTCTCCATCTCAGTACCTTGCTCTGTGTATAAGTCAGCAATTTTTTGATAATCCAGAACTTCCTCTGTCCCAAAGGCTAGGGTATCAATACCCAACCGAGCCAAGATATCCACAGCCCCTTGACCGAAAAAATCTGCTGCCTGAACACTGACTAAAAAGGGCAATTCCACTACCAGATCCGCTCCATTCCCCAGCGCCATCTGGGCTCGTGTCCACCTGTCTACAATAGCAGGTTCTCCTCGCTGCATGAAATTACCAGACATGGCAACGATTTTCAGCCCCTCTGCCTGATTCAGCAGGTATTTATGCCCATTATGAAAGGATTAAACTCCGCGATAATACCTGTGATGGTCATAGTGATCTCCTACTTCTGTGCGACAAAAAACCAACGGGTGCTAGTTTCTGTAGGCTCTTTGTCCTCAAAGTCCGCATAGAGTTTGAAGGACTTGAAACCAGCCTCCTCCAGCAAAATATCATAAGTCAGAACCTCATAAGTCCGCTCCTCATGAACTTCATCGTGACGACTAAATGAACCGTCAGCCTCCTTGACAAAGAAAGTCAACTCATGGACGATGGAGTGAGGTGCTTCATCCTCATAAGTATCCCAGATCATTGCAAAATCTTCCGCATTTTCATGGTAAGAATAACCCGGGAAGACCTCGTCTGTCTGGTAGGTCGAATGCACATCAAAGATGAAGATGCCATCTTCGTTGAGAGCATTATAGACTTCCTTAAAGACTTCCCCTACTTCCACCTCATCCTGCATGTAGCAGATTGAGTCCGAATAACAAGTAACAAAGTCATATTGACCTGCCTTGGACAGATCCAGCATATTGCCTTCTATAAAAGCAATTTTTTGCTTGGCGGAAGCAGCCCTCTTCTCCGCAATCTTCAACATATCCGCGCTCAAATCAAGTCCAGTTACATCAAAACCAGCCTGAGAAAAACGAACAGACTGAATTCCTGTCCCACAAGCCAATTCCAAGAGTTTCTTTCTCTCCTTGGTCTTAGGCAAGTGACGCAGAGAAAAATCCGTCCATTTGTCGTATAAACTGTCATCCATGACCGCATCATAGACCGCCGCAAAGGTTTCATAAGTTGCCATAATCATGATACCAAGAGCCTCCATGGCAAACACCACTCGCTCTTTACCTTTCCATCAATTTTCTAAAATAAGCAAAGAAACCCAGTTGACTACAACTGAGTTCATCTTCTAAGCAAGAGCTTTTGAAATATCTACTGAATTCGCCTCATGCCATAGTTTTTCTAGGTTATAGTGGGCACGCATTTCTTCTGAAAAGACATGCACAACGACAGCGCCGAGGTCTAGTAAGACCCAACCTCCAGCTGCATCGCCTTCGATATGGCTACCTTTAAAGCCTGCATCAGCTACTTTTTCACGGATGTTATCAGCGATAGCGTCCAACTGACGGCTATTCATTGAACTAGTAATAACAAAGTAATCCGTTACGCTAGTCAAATCTTGTACGTCAAGTGCGAGGATATCCTCCGCACGTTTCTCATCAGCCGCTTTCACGACTAGTTCTAGTAATTCTTTTTCGTTCATTTAGTCCTCTTTTAAAAAATATTTTTATAATCTAGGACATCTGCAAAGCGATTCTCCCAAATGTCCTCATAAAATTCATTTATCGTTTCTGCTGGAATGTCATCCCCATCAAAGGTTGTGACAGCACCTTCTGGAATAATCAGCTTATAGCCATATTCAAGGCAACCTTGACAGAGGTATCCACACAATATTCTGTCTGCATGCCACATAAAACTAATTTTTCAATCCCCTGTTTATCCAAGTATTCTTTTAAGCCAGTTTCTTTGAAAATACTATTATACTTCTTCTGAAAGACCTTTTCATCAGGCTTTCGATTTAAAAGCGCAGATAACTGCCAATCTTCTGATATTTGGGCTTCAGGATTCTCAATATGTTGAACATAGATAATTTCGATATTCTTACTTCTAGCATGGTTTTGTAAATAAGAAATTTTTTCCAATAGACTATTTGTCTGAAAACCGGTTTCCACTAAAATATTTTGTACATCAATAATGATAAAAGCCGTCTTCATTTAGTCCTCTTTCAAATAGTGCACAAAGGCGTTATAGGTTTCAAGGGTTTGGGGATAGATGGGGAATCCCTGATGAGCTAGATGCTCCACGGTACGAGCTGTTTCGTAGGCCACTGCCTTATTGAGCGATAGACTCGCAATCTCACGCGCCACGTCCACTCCAGGAAAGGCACGATTGTGCTCGATATAGTCTGCGACATAGATGACCTTGTCTAGGTCTGTCATCTGACCAGCTCCGACTGTATGGATTTCAATGGCTCGCAGGATTTCTGAATCATGCAAATCCAAATCTTCCTGAATTTTGTAAATGCCAACCATTCCATGCCAGACATTATTGCCCCAGTTTTTGAGGTCAGAATCCAGTTGATAACGGTCAATCAATTCAAGAAATTCCTGATCTGACAGCTTTTTAGCGTAGTCATGAAGAAGGCCGGCTAGTCCTGCTTTCTCAGTATCGATTCCAAATCGCTGAGCCAGTTCTATGGCTGCACTCTCCACACCCAAGCAATGGGTTAAGCGTTTCTCAGGTAGAAGCTCTGCCATTTTTCCAACAAAGTCTCACGAGAGCAGTTGATATAGTCTTGATAGGCCATCAATAGAGCCCCTCCTTCTCGATGTAGTCTAACACTAGCTGAGGTAGGAGAAAGTTGGGTTTTCGTCCTTGGGCAATAAAGTCACGCACCATGCTGGACGAGATATCCATGAGAGGCACATCCACCCAGATAACTGGATAGGAAGTTCCAGCCTTGTAGCGTGGACGCTGAACCCCCACAAACTGAACCATGTCAACCAACTCATCAATTCGGTACCACTTAGGCAGATAGTCCACCATGTCGGCACCGATGATAAAGTAATAATCCGTATCTGGATTCTTCTCTGTTAAAAGCTTCATGGTGTCGTAGGTATAGGAAATGCCCTTACGTTCCAACTCAATGGTTTCAATGGCTAGGCCTTCAATCCCCTCAATCGCCAACTCAAGCATCTTGAGACGATGGTGTTCAGGGATGGTTTCCTTTTTATCTACATGAGGAGGTTGGTATTCAGGCATGAGCAAGACCTGGTCCAGTCCCAACTGCTGGCGCACTTGATCCGCAACAATCAGATGGGCATTGTGAACAGGGTTAAAATTCCCCCCTAAAATCCCGACTTGTTTGCGTTTTTTCTCCTTGATTTCTGGCTCCAACTCTACCTTGGTAAAGGGAGTCAATAGTTCGATTGCCATAGGCTAGTCTCCTTTATTTCTCTGTAAAAACAGTTGTTTGGAGTAGGTTTTTAGATTTCTTTGACTTTTTTAGAAATCTTGCGATTTTCTTTCTTGCTAGATTGTTTAAACAAAATCAAGATGCGTCCGATTTTTTGGACTGTATCCACACCGATTTCTTCTTCCAAAATTTCAGCGACTTCGTGGATGTTTTCATCGGTGTTTTGCAAAAGAGTAACCTTGATCAATTCACGGGCGTCAAGTGCCTGACGGACGCTGGTTTTTATTTGATCGTTGAGTCCATTTTTTCCGATTTGGATGATGGGTTTGAGGGTGTGTGCCTGGCTGTTGAGGAAGGCACGTTGTTTTGATGTTAATGACATAATTTTCTTCCTTGTTTTTTGATAGTTATTTTAGGTGGTGAGGGACGGTCGGAACTAATTTTCCAAAGATCTCATCTTTGAAAAATGGATTTCCTGACCTCACAATTGAGCCTTGGTCTCAATTGTGCCCCTTGCCAATCTATCGATTGGCAAGACACCACGGCAATAACTATCTTTTTATGAGCTCACTTTGTTCGCTCAGCGATTTTATTTTAAATGATTGCTTTTCGTATGACGACGGCAACGCCTTCTGGTGCCCAGACGGCGACTTTGGCGGTGCCTGTTACGCGGATCCAGCCTAGGCCTGAGATGACCAGGTCTGTCTTGTCCTTAATGTTAAATACATGCTGAACTAGTTTTGGAAAATCTTCCTTTTCCTTGCTATTTGGTGGTGTCAGAAGGCTTCCAAGGTGCTTGTCGTAGAAAGCACTAGCGCCTTCAAGCTTGGTACGATGCAATTTGAGTTCATTGTCAAAGAAGGCAGTGAAACCTTGCTTTTCACCCGCAATGAAGTCAAAGCGTCCCAAGCCACCTAAAAATAGTGTTTGCTCTGGATTGAGCTGATAGGTTTTGGGCTTGATTTCCTTTTTAGGGCTGACATACTTGAGATTTTTGGCCGTCAAGTAGTGAGCCATCTGGTGACGGTGGATGATTCCTGGCGTATCGTAAATATAAGATCCGTCGTCAAGCGGAATCTCAATCTTGTCCAAGGTTGTTCCTGGGAAACGTGAAGTTGTAATCACGTTCTGGTCACCCGTAATTTCTTGGATAATAGCATTGATGAGGGTTGATTTTCCAACGTTGGTTACACCAACCACATAAACATTACGGCCCTTACGGTAGTGTTCAATCTTGTCAATGACTTCCTTAATAGCATGTTTGTTTTGGGCCGAAGTTAGGACGACATCGACTGGACGAAGACCTTCTTCGTGGGCACGTTCCATAAGCCACTGGCTAATCTTGCCTGGTTTAACAGACTTGGGCAGGATATCTTTTTTATTTCCTACCAAGAGGACATCATTGCCCGAGACAAAACGTGGTAAACCTGGGATGACAGAACCATTAAAGTCAAAGATATCAATGACATTGACCACTAAGGCATCACTATCCCCCACCTCGTGCAAGAGCTTGAGGAAATCATCGTCCGTCAACTGGACATCTGTGATTTCATTGTAGTGGCGGAGACGGAAACAGCGTTGGCAATAGACTTCACCCGTCTCCAAACCTTTTTCGAGTGCTGACTGGGGAGTAAATCCAAGACCAGCCTTGTCTGTCGTCTGAATGGTTGCTCCGCAACCAATACAGAGAATTTCTTCCATAGTTAAATTCCTTTTTTATATGTAATCGGTCCGTACTTTTCAGTGATTTTTCGCATCACACGGCGCTCACGAGCTCGGTTAATCTGTGTCTTGATCGAGTCGTGTTGGACCAAGGGTTTGACTAAAATCGAGCGAATGCCAGCACGGTGGGCTGCTCGAATATCTGTCATGAGCTGGTCACCAACCATGACCACTTCCTTTTTCTCATAGTGGAATTCCTTCATGGCACGATCAATCCCAAATGTGAAGGGCTTCAAGGCCCAATAAACGTAATCAATTTCAAACTTCTCAACTGCACGTTGAACGCGTTTTTTGGTGTTATTTGATACCACGATGATGCGAATGCCCGCGTCCCGAAGATCATGTAGCCATTGCTTCATCTCTGGCGTCCCGTCAGGGTTGTTCCAAGCAATGAGGGTATTGTCCAAATCGACCAAAACAGCCTTGATTCCCTGCGCCTGCAGACTTGGGACTGTCAGATCATAGACTGCTTCCACAGCAAAATCTGGCATGTAATTTTCAATCGCCATTCTGGCTCCTTTTCTTAACTTTTTTTCGCAATTTTCCTTAACAACAATGACAAAACAATCCACAAACCAGCACTAGCCAAACTGATGTAGAGCCAAGCATGGGGTTCGTCTGTTAAAGGTAGCGGAACATTCATTCCGAAAGCCTGTCACTACTGCCAAAACCGCTAGTAAGACTGAAATGATGGTCAGTGTTGTCAAATTATCATTCAGATTATTGTTTAGGATGTTGTTGTAAGATGCTGATAGTTGTTGGAGGACTTGAGAAATCAAGTCTGTCATGGATACCAGCTGATGAGCCTCAATCATGGCATCATCAAACTGTTCTCTCTCAATTTCGTTAAAACTGCGATAGAGGGCATGCCCTTGAATATGCTCCAGCAACATGCGATTTTGCTTGGCAGCTGCAGTGAGGTAAACCATACCAGTCTCCAAGTCGGACAACGCAAAAAGATTTTTCTTGGTCGTCCGCTGGCGCAAGAGGCCATTGACCTCATCCTTACTCTTGTCCATCTGCTCGATGACAGGATAGTAGGCATTGCTGATGATTTCCAGACTGGCAAAGAGAAACTTGTAAATCGAAAGCGTGTCATGACTCTCCAGATAACGGGTCATCTGTTCAATGACATAGGCGTTCTTGGTATTACTAATGGTAATCAGGCGATGATGTTCCACGATAAAGGTCATGGGAAAGGCTTCGTAGTAGGCCTTATCTTTTTTCAAGTTCAAGACATTGTAGATAAAGGTCACAGTCCCATTTTCACGGTGATAATCCATGTGGGCACGCTCATTTCTATCCAGCGCGTATTCAATGGTTTCCTTGTCCAAACCGTAGATTTCAGAAAGGTCCTCTAGTTTTTTCAACTTGTCCAAATCTAGATTAATCCAAGTACAACCATTGCCTAACTGTTTTTCTAAAAACATTTTCTCTCCTTTACCAAACTCTTTCTATTGTACCATAAATCTGCTAAAATTTCAGACCTGGTCTGTACGAGAGAAATTGCTGACAACGGTGATATTTCGATTGGGAACGAAGTGCAGAACCTGGTCTTCTCCTCTGAGTTGCGTTGTTCGAATGCCGACGCTGACAACCTTGCCTGATACAGTAATAGGACCATTTGTCAAAACGACTTCATCTCCCACATCCAGTTGACGTTCAAAAAGGATAAAAAGCCATTGATGACATCAGACAGAAAACCTTGGGCACCCATACCAATAGCTACCCCAGCGATCCCAGCACCTGCCAGCAGACTAGAAACTGGCAAACCCAAAATAGACAAGATACAGTAAAGTAAAAAGAAATAGAGGGTATAATTAAACACATTCTCTAATAAACGTGAGATGGTTTTCTGACGCCCGACATCGTGACGAGACATTTTTAAAGAGGGTTTGACAACTCTCTGCACCATGGTATGAAGCAGTTTTTTAGCTATGTAGAAGAGTAAAAATAAGAATAAAAGAGAAAGTATCTTGGTCAAGATATTCTCGATAATCGCTGTAATATCAAGCTTATTGAGATAGGTTTGAATAAATTCTTGCATAGAAAACTCCTTTCATTTATTATACCATACTTTCATAAAGTGTCATTCTCCATAAATATTCAAAAATAATTTCAAAAATAGACAGAAAATTCTTGATTTTAGCTCATATTTATACTATAATCATAAACATTACACAACTAATACTCAATGAAAATCAAAGAGCAAACAAGGAGGTTATTATGAAAAAACTCATTCATGATTGGAATAAGGCAAGCCTGATCAAACGTATTTTGATTGGTATGCTGTTTGGAGGAATCCTGGGACTGACACTTCCTACTGTATCTGGAATCGGCCTACTCGGAGATCTCTTTGTTGGTGGTCTAAAAGCCATCGCTCCGATTCTAGTCTTTGCCCTCGTTGCCAATGCCCTTTCCAAACACCAAAAGGGACAGGATAGCAATATGAAACTGTTATCTTCCTTTATTTAGTGGGAACCTTTGCAGCGGCACTTGTGGCTGTCTTTGCTAGTTTCATCGTTCCAGTTGAAATCACCTTAAATAGTGCTAATACAGAGGTTACGCCTCCTGATGGTATAGGTCAGGTTCTTAGCAATCTCTTGCTTAAACTCGTAGACAACCCTGTCAATGCTCTCGTCACAGCCAACTACATTGGAATCCTATCTTGGGCAGTGATTTTCGGTATTGCTATGAGAGAAGCCAGCAAAAATAGTAAAGAATTGTTGAACACCATAGCTGATGTGACTTCTAAGATTGTCGAATGGATCATCAACCTAGCTCCATTTGGAATCCTAGGTCTTGTCTTTAAAACTATCTCTGATAAAGGAATCGGCAGTCTAGCAAACTACGGTATTTTACTAGGACTATTGGTTACAACCATGTTCTTTGTCGCTCTGGTTGTCAATCCATTGATTGCCTTTCTCTTTATGAAGAGAAATCCTTATCCCCTCGTTTGGAAATGTTTGCGTGTCAGCGGAGTTACAGCCTTCTTCACTCGTAGTTCTGCAGCTAACATCCCTGTCAACATGAAGCTCTGTCATGACCTTGGACTCAACCCAGATACCTATTCAGTTTCTATCCCACTTGGTTCTACTATCAATATGGCAGGAGCAGCGATTACTATTAACATTTTGACCCTTGCTGCAGTAAATACTCTTGGAATCCCTGTTGACTTTGCGACAGCCTTTGTCCTTAGTGTAGTTGCCGCAATCTCAGCCTGTGGAGCTTCTGGTATCGCTGGCGGTTCCCTCCTTCTTATTCCAGTCGCTTGTAGCCTTTTCGGTATTTCTAATGATATTGCCATGCAAGTTGTTGGGGTTGGATTTGTGATTGGTGTCATCCAAGACTCATGCGAAACAGCTATTAATTCTTCTACAGATGTCCTCTTTACTGCCGTTGCCGAATACGCAGCAGCCCGTAAAAAATAACTCATAAAGACAAGTCTGCTCAAGTCTTGTCTTTTCCACTTTTATTCTAACTTACTAGGAAATCCTTATGTCTATTAGCCAACGTACGACCAAACTCGTCTTAGCTACCTGTCTAGCCTGTTTTGTCGCTTATTTTCTCAATCTTTCTTCAGCTGTCTCAGCTGGAATTATCGCTCTCTTGAGTTTATCTGATACCCGTAGAAGTACTTTAAAACTGGCACAAAATCGACTCTTTTCCATGCTCCTAGCTCTGGCTATCGGTGTTCTGGCTTTTCACTTGAGCGGATTTCATATCTGGAGCCTTGGTCTCTATCTGGCTCTCTACGTTCCTCTAGCCTACAAGATGGGCTGGGAAATTGGCATCACACCAAGTAGCGTTTTGGTCAGCCATCTCTTGGTACAAAAATCAATTTCTCCAAACCTTCTAGTCAATGAATTTCTTCTCTTTGCTATCGGTACAGGGTTTGCCCTACTAGTCAATCTCTATATGCCTTCACGAGAGAAGGAAATCCAGCTCTACTACACGCTGGTTGAAGAAAAGTTAAAAGATATCCTCCAGCGCTTCAAATATTATTTATCCAGAGGGGATGGACGCAACCGAGCACAGCTGGTTGAAGAATTGGATACCCTTTTGGAAGAAGCCCTCAGACTGGTCTACCTAGATCACTCTGATCACCTCTTTCACCAGACCGACTACCATATCCACTACTTTGAGATGAGACAGCGACAAAGTCGTATCCTGCGAAATATGGCCCAACAAATCAACACCTGTCATCTTGCTGCCAGTGAAAGCCTGATTTTAGCCCAACTCTTTTCAAAAATTGCAGCCCAACTGAGCCAGACCAATCCTGCTTCTGATTTGCTAGATGAAATTGAACGCTATCTAGAAGTCTTTCGCAACCGCAGTCTACCCAAGACAAGAGAAGAATTTGAAACCCGCGCCACACTCCTCCAACTCCTACGTGAAGCCAAAACCTTCATCCAAGTCAAAGTTGATTTTTACCAAAAATATAGAAAGTAAAAAAAGAAAACTTCAGACCAATCACAAAAGGTGAGTATCTGAAGTTTTCTTTTATTTGTAATACTCTTCGAAAATCAAATTCAAACCACGTCAGCGTCGCCTTACCGTACTCAAGTACAGCTTACGGCTAGCTTCCTAGTTTGCTCTTTGATTTCATTGAGTATAAGTTAGCACCATAAAGGTTAGTAATAGGACGAATAAGGCCAAACTCACCAATAAAGTAAGCACCTTTACCAAAGTATTACTCTGCCAGTAACTTGGTTTACCAATATTACTGGTCGCATCCATGGAAAATAGTTGATTTTGACGGGGTTGTATGGTTACCAGTACAATCAAAGCGAGAGATAGGACAATAGCTAAAACAATCAGTATGTCAGTCATAGGCCTACCTCAAAATTCCCAACAAAGTAAAGAGTAAACCAATCAGAATCATTAAACCCAAGATGAGTGAAAAAGTTTTACTAATCTTTTCCCCTCGGGTTTCTTTTTCTTTCTTGATAGGTTTTTGTTTCAACTCTTCCATACGACCTTCAACGTCTTTGTAAAATAAATCTTCGTCTGACATGTTAGCCTCCTAAAACAGTTTGCATAGTTTCCTGATATCGCACTAAATCAACATAATTTGCATGTTGACCTTGCTTCCCAAGTGCCAGACTCATTTGTTCAACATCTGAAAGGGCCAGTTTAATGGTCTCAACCAAAGCAGAAACCTCACTACTTTCAAATAAATGGTCTGGAGCGATATAAAGTCTATTGTGAACTGTCTGATTAAATCCAAGAATCAAGAGATTGTGCTCAAAGGCCTGTCGCACTGCCTGCAACAACTCATTGCTGTGGTTTATATCCAAGTAAATATCCGACAGTTGATACAACTCCTGAATCTTCTGTGGACTAGCATTCTGGTAAAGGGACCACATTAGGATAGCGAAGCATATCTAAGAGCTTAGAAGACATCTCTGTCACCGCTGCAATACGGAAAGTGACATCAGGCAGGGCTTCTACGATTGCTTCCACTTGCTCAATCTGATCTGAATTAGTCAAGATTAAGGCATCTCGTCTTAGGAAATTATCACGTTTGAACTGATAATGGTAACCCAAATGCACAAACTGAGTATGGTATTTCTCGTCAGTCAACTCTAAAGCGCGTTCATAAGTCTCCTTGTTTGGAATGATGATTTTCTTAGTACGCACATCATCACTTTCCAAAATCAACTGCATATTGCCTGGAATAGCATCATAGAGAGGTTCCTGCCAAACCAAAACATCTGAGCCAGACTTATCTGGATGATGGAAAGAAACCAAGAAAGCAGTCGCTAAAGTATTAAAGACAATCTGATGATTATCTACCTCCAAATCTTGTAAGAAGAAGGTGATAAATTCTACTCGATTGGTAAAGTAACGCATGGACTGACCAGGTAAGGTCAATAAGATATCACCCGTCACATGGTTTTCAGTAAAACTTGTTGACCATTGACATCTTGGTAAACCGTCATCATCGGCTCACTATCTGCGCTATAGGTCGTTGTAGCAAAGCAAGCTCCGAAGCGATTATAATGATCAACTTGGCGTACTCTTCCTTCCAAGTCTTTCCAATCTACCTGTTTAACCAAGCGAGCCTGCATTCCATCAGCATAATGAATAAGGGCTCTCTCCTGTGTCATATCTTCAATACGAGCAGACTGATTATTTCCTGAAATTTCCCAAAAAGCTGGAACAGATACTTGGTTAAAATAGAGAGGTTTTCCCTCCTCATAACCTAGATAATAAGTAAAAGGAGATACCAGACCATCAGGCAGAAAACCATCTGCATCGATGACCACTCCAAGTTGAGAAAGATCAGTAGCTACTAGACTTTCATGTAAATCTCGACTTTCCTGACTATAACGGTCATAAAGTTCAATCATGGAGCACCTCCTCTACTGTTTTCTTCCACTTTTCTAAAATTTCTTCGGTCAAGAAGCCCTCTGCAATTTGATAAGAATGGGCACGCATAGCTTCCAAATGATTTTCATGATACAATTGACAAATCTTAGTTGAAAAAGCTTGCTTGATTTGGTCTTCTACATGGTCAGATGAACTTGGAATCAAATAACCATTTTGCCCATCTTCTATAAAGGTCTGATTACCATAAGGCACATCAAAACCAATTAGAGGTAGACCTGAACCAATTGCTTCCATCAAGGTCAAACCAAAGCCTTCGCTGGTAGAAGCAGTCAAATAGACTTCATACTGGCTATAAATCTGCGAAAGTTCCGCATGTCCCTTGAGCTGAATATAGTCCTCTGCCTTATGACTAGCAATAATCTCTCGAAGAAGAGAATCTTCTCCACCACTACCATAAATATCAAAGGTCAATTCAGGGATTTCCTTACGCGCCTCAATGACCGCCTTGACCAACCAATCAATGTGTTTTTCTTTGGCAAGACGTGAAGCCGTAATCAATGAAAATGGCTTACGTCCTTGACTCGACTCAGTCAAGGAATCAATACTTCCTACAGGAATGGTAACAATCTTTGGTTGGTGCTGGGTGTATTTAGCAAATTGCTCTTGCAGAACTTCTCTCTGCTTATCAGTTGATACAATAAAGAAATCAACCTTATCTGCATTGGTAAATTGGTAGTCATAGTAATTATTCCAAAGAATGTAATCCTCATTTGTAGCATTTTCACTATAATGCTCCGCATGAACAACTACTGCTAGATGCGAAGCTTGTGCTTCCTCAAACACAACCTGTCCAATGCCTGTCTCCCTATCAAGAATGACCAAATCAGACTTGTTCAAATTCAAGGATTTCATAAAAGCACGCATGAAAGCTTGCTTTCCATAGAAAATCTTATCCTTGAAACGATAAACTTCTTCCTTCCCTTGATTCATCAAGATATCATAGGCTGGAGTCCCGTCTTCATTGTAAAAAGTTCGTTGGTATAAGACTGCAACATTGTCCTTAGGAGCAAAGTATTCGGTACAATAACGAGTGTAAGAAAAATAATCCTTGCGAATCAGTTTTCCTTTAAAAACATACTCGGCATGTTGAACCAAGTCCTTGTCCTCATCAACCAAATAACAGATTACAAACTTATCTTGATCAGAAAAGAAGACACGCAATACCTTACCATTCTTTTCTCTACGACTTTCCACACCATCAAAAATAGCTAGGACGTCATCCACTGTCACGCTAGTCGGTGCAATCTTAATGTCTGTAAAGTGGTTATAAAGCCAAATAACTTGATCATCATCAAAACCAATATTGGCTGTTAAGTGCTCAATATTATCGGCTAAATCATATCTGTAAAGATAAACTTAGAGGAGAGATTTAATTTCCGAAAAACACCAGCACGGTAAGCTTGGGCGTATTCAACACCGCTACTAGCCCAGCCGATTCCTAAATTTATATTGTAAATTGTCATATATTCCTCTTTTTATGGGAAATGAGTCATAATCTCACCCTTAGGAGTGACTTCAACCAAGCCCATCAGGAGATTACGCACCATATCCGCACGGATTTGTTCTTTCATAACTTCAAAGCCCGCATAGGCTTCTTGATAATACTCTACGATTGGATTTCTGACTAGCAGACTGACCACCGATAGCCATAGATAACTGTTGGAGATAGTCTACCTGCTCTACCCAATTGTCATCAATAGCCTTGAGCAAAGAAAGTCGTAAATACTGTTCATACAAGTCATGTTGGTCAAGTAATGCTTTCTTTTCAGAAAGTTCTTTATCAATCACCTGCTTTATAAACCTACGAACTGCAGTTTTGTTAGTCACATCTATATAGTCTGGAATATCTTTAATATGAAAACTAATATTAGTTACAACAAAGTGGAAGAGCAACTCTCGGCTCTCATAATTTGAAACAGTTACTTGGTCTATATAACTAGTAATGATTTCTTCGACAACATCCTCTAAGTCACGAGAACCATCTATTAGACGATTACGCTCCTTGTAAATCATATCCCGTTGAATATTCATACTTTCAGCATATTCTAGAGTCTGACGACGTGCCGAACGTCCAGCACTATCACTTGCTTGTTGAGATTTTTCAACTAATTTCCGATACTTGCGACCCTTAAGAACCTCTGGTTTGGTCATATCTTTAACTTGATAATCCTGATAACGTTTATGAACCCAATTCGGCCCAAACTTCTTTATAACATCGTCTTCAAGAGATACAAAAAACTTACTCATACCAGGATCTCCCCTGACGACCAGAACGTCCACGAATTTGTAGGTCAATCCGTTGACTCTCCATTCTCTCTGTTCCGATCACAATCAAACCGCCAAGTTCTGCAACTCCCTTACCAAGTTTAATATCAGTACCACGACCTGCCATAGAGGTAGCTACTGTCACAGCTCCCATCTGACCCGACTCGGAGATGATCTGAGCCTCACGCGCCGCATTATTAGCATTTAAAACATTATGAGCTATTCCCTCACGAAGCAAGAGTGATGAATAAAGCTGAGACATTTCAACTGAACCTACAAAAACGAGCAAGGGATTTCCCTTAGCATGGTATTCCTTGATGTACTCCAAGGATGCATACACTTTTTCAGGTAAAGTGATATATAGATTATCTGGATAGTCAATCCGTTGTCTCGGACGATTGGTGGAATGCGTACTACAGACATATTGTAAGTTTCAATAAACTCTTTTTCCGCGACCTTACCTGTCCCTGTCATACCAGATATCTTATTAAACATTTTAAAAAGACTCTGATAGGTGACAGAAGCCATGGCCCTCGTTTCTGGAGATAATTTGACATGTTCCTTTGCCTCAATGGCCTGATGAATGCCGCCCTGTAGTTTTGTCATCTCCATTAGACGCCCTGTCCCCTTATCCACCAGTACCATTTCATCCCCACGAATGACATAGTCCTTGTCTTTTGTAAAGAGTTTATGGGCTCGAATCGCATAAACTAAATGGCGAGCAAAAACCGCATGCTCTTCCTTGTAAAAATGATCTATTCCTAAGAAACTTTCAGCAGCTTTAGCTCCCTTGGTAGTGAGCCAGACTTCATCCTTTTCTTCTTTAAAAATATAGTCCTCTCCTTCTACTAAAGTCGTTACCAGCGTATCAATAATACCATAGTGATTAGACTGAACCCGAGGTGCTCCTGCAATGATAAGGGGGGTCTGAGCACTATCCAATAGAATATCATCAATCTCATCAATAATGACATAATCAAAAGGACGTAAAAATTTTCCCTTTTCATTGGAAGCAAGATTGTCACCCAAATAATCGAACCCTAAATTACTATTAGTTGTATAAATAATATCGGATGCATAAATTCTTTTTTTCTCTTCTGACTTCAATTCCTGTTTAGGATCATCTGTAAAAGGAACTCCAATTGTTAAACCCAAAAATCGGTATACTTGTCCCATCTCCTCGGCATCACGCTTAGCTAGATAGTCATTGGTAGTAATCAGCATGGCTCCTTTTCCTGTCAGAGCATTAAGATAAATGGGCATGGTAGCTGTTAGGGTTTTCCCTTCCCCCGTGTTCATCTCAGCAACATTTCCATAGTGCATGACAATAGCTCCCATAACCTGAACATCATAGGGGAACATCCCTAAAATCCGTTTGTCCGCTTCACGCACAACTGCAAAAGCTTCTACTAAAAGATCATCTAGACTTTCTCCCTTGGAAAAACGCTGACGAAACTCCACTGTTTTAGCCACTAATTCTTGATCCGAAAGAGAGGACATCTTGCCTTTTAAACTATTGATCCTCTTTAAAATCTTTTTTACTTTCCTAAGCTGGAAATCTTGACCTAAACGTCTAAACACTTCTAGTCTCCTTGATAGAAAAATGATAAAAAGTTAAGGATTCAAAACCAGCACTTAAAAGAGAAATTTGATAAGTATAACTATCTTCTGGATAAATAAATATGAAATCTTTCACTTTTTCTACCTTTTCTTCTAAAATATCACCATAGCGGTCAAAAAAAGTAATCTTGGTATAAACCCCATTCTCAGGCCAGCAGTCAAAAACTAATGATAATTGATACTCCTGATTTCTTTTTAGTAAGGGGAGTTGAGGCTGAATTCTGGCTGACTGATAATTCACACTAGAAAACCACGTTTTAAGAACCTCACCAGATGCTAACAGAGGATTATACAGACGAACACTTTATCAGGGTAGTAAGATACAGTTGACCCGTACATATATGTACCTCCTACTTCTCCCCAATGAATATGCTGTCTCTGTGTGATAATCATTCTTTCTCCCTTCCAAAACCATTTTCTAAGACCATCCGATAAAAGTGGATAAACCAAGCAACATTGGTATCTGTATCATCATTATGTCGTCCAGCAGTTCCTTTAGACAATATCTTGGCACCTGTATTACATAAATAAGACACTAATTGTTCATAAGCTTTTGGATCCATATCTTCATCCTTCATGTAGGACAAACCAAAAGTTGTCTTTGAAAAATTTGCTTGTTTAAAAACCTTCCAAAAACGCTGATCCAACTTCAACATGTGATTAAGACTTACTCCTCCAGTTTGATGTTTTAAAACATCAAAACCCGTAGGAAAAACTCTAGGACTTGCTAAACGTCCACGATTGGCTATAGTTCCTAGATTAACCAAGGGTTTTCCGACTATAATAGCATAAGGCTCAAAAGTAGCTCCATAATAAAGCGAAGGAAATGTTCCCATAGAAAGACCTGATAAAATCAAATCTTGACGCTCAAATCCCAAATAGTCAAGATAATGAGCAATCGTCTCTTTGACCTTTCCCTCCAGCTCATCCGTTCCTAGATAAAAAGCTCCCCCCTCTAAACGTGGATCAGAGAATAAGATAAAAGGACATCCTAGATTTTTCATCATGAAGTAACCTTCGAAACCTTCCGCTGGACGAAAACCAGCAAAATAAACAGCCAAAGGTGGTTTAAAATCACCTGGATGGAAGAAATAATTTATTTCATCACGCTTAAAATCATGTAGGATATTTCCACCAAGTACAAACTTACCAAATTGTTTCCGACTCCAACGTTGGTGAAGATTACCTAGTTTGATAATTCCATGACCTCTTGCTTCAACAGATATCGAAAGAAAGTAGTCTCCGTCTCGACTATCCATAACAAGCGCTTGCTCCAAATCTTTTTCAGACACTATTGTCTCTTCAAAGAAATCATCAACAGACCCACTCCAAATCTTACGAATACGCAAACGAAATCACAATTTCCTTGTTTCTCATACTCAAGCCACAGCTCAATAGGAAGTTTTTGTTGAACTATGATATTATAAGACCAGTATGCAAGTTGAGAAAAATCTTGACCAAAATCCCCTTCCAAACTGACATAATCAAATCCTTGATAAGAAATAGCCCCTGTAAAATTTGGATTCATTTGGATTGTAGAAGGAAAAAGTTTATCACCATACCCACCGCCAAAAAGAGATTTACTCAAATCATTGATTAATTGCTGGGGATCTGAGAAATCAACAGCTAGAGCACACCGCTTTTTTAATAAATCAAGAATGGTCAAATCTGTCGTTTTAAAATCTTGATTATAAAAAAGAGTATGAGGCTCAATATGATGAACAAAAGGCAGTAAATCAGATAAATACTGACCATCCTCTATCAAAATAGAATGAAAACGTGTTATTTCTTCCATCTCCATCATTTTACGAAGGGCTAATGGTGAGTTGGGACAGAAATAATACCAATCCATGTTTTCAGGAATTTCATAATGATGATCCCAATTATCAATCCCTATCTGTAGGATTTTATAGTCCTTTGACATCTGTGACCTCCTCAATCCAGCGATGTAATTTATCTAAGAAACGTTGACCAGTATGCTCCTTGATTTTATCAATAGAATAAACCAAGGCCTGATTCCATTCTTTTAGTCTATTTGTATAGTAGAGTGCAGCCTTTGAAAACTCTGTCACATCTGAAATCAAATAGCCATTTTTCAAATGTTCCACATAGACGGTTTCAACCAGATTAATTTGAGGTATTCCCGCACTAATACCTGCTATTTGAGTATAGAGGTACGGTTGCTTATTGAGATCCACAATCAAACGAACAAACTCCAATGTCTTAATCAGATCCAACTCATCATTCATATTGACAAATTGAAAACGAAGTTCTTGCTCCTGGTTTCCTCTAGAGGATTTTCTGCACCACCGTAGTCTAGACTTTTTTCTAAACTACCAGTATGGATTTGTCCCTGAATAATTTCATTGACAAGGGTTTCCACTTCTTCCATTTGGTTCTGACTAGCTGAAAAGGCCCCAAAAATAACTTCTGTATTTTTTGTTTCAGCAATAAATGATAAGACCTGAAATAAGGCTTGTCTATCAATTCCTTCAGAAAAATCTAATTGATAATAAATAATCGATTCTTTTCTAGTCTGACTTCTTCCCAGTCGTAAACGTGTATCAAAAGGAGAGAGATGATGAAATTTATCCGATAGGTTAGGATATAGTTCCTTCAAGAGCTGCAAACTATCTTCTCTATCTACTAAGACTATATTTGCCTGATCAAATGACAGAGCTAAGTCTTTAAAACTAGCTTGAGCATTCCGATTAATGAAAAGACTCAACAGCTTAGGATTGGCACTAGGTAAACGATCTAATACAAACTGATCATGATGAGAATGAGAAGGAACCATAAAAACATCCTCGTTCTTCACATACTGTTGAAGATATTTTTCAAAAAATTCTGCCACCAAGTCTCCCATGTTTTGATAGATAAGTTCTTTAAAGCGATAACCAAAAATTGGGTTTACTTCTACCCATCCTCCTTCTTTTAAACGCTCTCTAAATTGCCAAACTCCCTTGGGATTCAGATATTCTTGATAAGCTGCTTGCCCATCTTCAAAGAAAATAACACTAGATACAAATCCACGATCATCCATAATATAGTGCATATGTACTTGACCATTCGGTTCAAAATACTGTATATCACTGATGAATCCTTCAACCCCATGTTCAACCTTAGCAAATTTCTTCCCATTTTTTTGAACGATAATCGTAAAGGGACTATAAATAAATTCACAGTCATTATCCCACTCAATATCTCTAATAGTTAAAACTTGAGTATGGAGATTATGAAAATCTTGCATGACATCAAAAATAGAATAAGTATCTGTTTCCAACACACCATGTCTATGTAAAAAATAGCGTAAATGTGGTTGATAGGACAACACTAATAGACAAGAATCTATAGCTTGCCTTTGCAGGAGTCGAATCTGGTTAAAGGTATCATCAAACTCAAAACGAAAATGAGAAAAATACCATGGAGTGATATTTGCATGCCATGTTCTTTCTGAACCATACCAAGCTGGAATAAAATAATACATAAAATTCTCCTAAATCAAGGGTTTATAGGTTTCATTTAATCTTAAAGCCTTGACTTCGTCTCTAATCGTAAAAATCATGCCTCCAAACATCATAAACAAGCCTGGAATCATCGCCAATCTTAATAACTTTTCATCATACAAAACAAAAAGCATGGGGCCACCTGCCATGACCACATTAAAGAGAGCACCTATTACTGAGAAACGAAGGACCAACCGATTAATAAATCGACTAGTGTCCTCACCTGGATAAATACCATAAATGTATTCTCCAGATTTTTTCATACGTTCTGCAATCTCTTCTCCATTCATAGTAACAAATGCAAAAATAATACTAAATAAAAATAAGACAGAAATATAAACATAGACCCACAAAGGCTTTCCTACCATAAACTCCTTTGATAAAGCAACTAGCCCTGAATGATTAGGGAAAACATAGCCCAGCAAAATGAACAGATAAGCTGGTACACTTAGGAAGCTCATCACATACATATAAGGCATCCCACCTGCAGGATTCAACATGATTTCAAGATAGGAATAGCGTTTAAAACGATTATGTAAGCCAATTTTATTAACAGGAACTAAATAGCGCGCTCTATACATAATTGCGAGTAAATAAGAAAAAATAATTGTAAGCAAAACGAGTAGCACAATAATTCCCGTTGGAATATGTACCGTCTGAAATGTTTCCAGAACATCTTGAGGGATATTTAAAACAATACTGGATAATAGAATCACAATAGATCCCCCAATCCCCATACTAGCATTTAAATCTGACAACCAAATAAGGAAAAATGCACCTGCTATCAGCAACAAGGTATTCATCCCAACAACCAAAAATGACGAGTAAGAGGATTGTACTGGTAAACTCAAGGTAACTGCCAAGGATTGAATCACAGCAATAACCAAGGTCAGATACATTTTTCGACGATCTTGAATTTCAATCGCTGTAGAACTTAGCCCCAATTTTTTAGAATAAGAAAACATTTGCCACAAGATCATTGCAGACATCCATGGTGATAATCCTATAGAAAAGAGAGAGAGACTTCTCAGATTTCCTCCTAGAAGTGCTGTTGAAAACGCCAAATATGCCGTTGACCCACCTAAAAAATCTTTACTGTTCAAGTCAACAAAAGGAAGAGTAATTCTGCTTCCTAATATATAAATAAACAACAAAAACAAAGTTATTAGTCCTTTTTTTACTGCCATTGATGAGTAAATTTTTTTCACGAAATACTCCTTTTTTAAACTTTAGTTTCAATCTTTCTACTTCTACAGACATACGCTAGATTATTACTTGCCTTTATATGATAAAGTACTCTTTCTTAGTAAGGCAGTTAGAACTATCTAAGGTTTATTAAATACTAGTATTATAAAAACCATTCCTATTAACAACTCTCAAAAGGAATATATATCCTTCCAAAAATATTCAACTAAATTCTCAATTAGTATGACTAAGTCTTAAACAAGTAAATCATTGAAAATTATAATTACTAACACAAATTTAACTGGTTTTTTGAAGTCCATCTCTTAATTTGCATATCTCAAAATTTGGAATGGTAGATCATCTATCATCCATCTTATTTTTCATTTCCCAAGCTCTTCATCACTTCAATCATTTCGTCAGGTCTGTCTACAGAAAAAATACCATCGTAAATACTATCATCTGAGGATTTCCTAGTATTATCAAACGTAAATATTTTTATCCCTCTATCTCTGGCCTTGGACAAAACATCCAGAACCTCTGCGCCGAGATTGATATCTAAATAGACTGTTGTATCATCTAATATCCATTCAATCCTATTGTGAATGATACTCTGATAAAGAGTTACATTTTCATAAACTGATAAATTGGTTAAAGCAGGAGCACAATATACTGGAGCTCCGATATGGAAATGCCAATCAGGTAAAGACTTTATTAAATATTCTAAGTGCTCTACTTCTAAAACCCATGTCGCAATAAAAGCAGTCTTCTTAGATTGATTACTTCTTTCAAAATAATTAAAATTTGCTTTTCTTGATATCATTTCAGACCAGTCTAAATCTCTATATACCCACCACAATTCTCGAAGACGCGATACACTATACGTGTTCCAAGTTTTATCATGACTTGCAAAATGTGTTATTACTGGTCTACAACGTTCCAAATTTTCTAAATTTCCTGACGTATTAAGGAAATCTAGTCCTATTAATTTATTAAATTCATAATCCAATTGCAACCATCGATTTTCAAAATAAATGTTTAAAATGCTTTGATCAGCCATTACCACTTGTTCTTGCTTTTCTTCTGTCAATACCAATAAATCATGCGTAATATTTTGCTCTCTCCACATATCATTATTGATTAATAACACTCCAGCATTAAAACCATTAATAGATAATTCCCATCCGTAGTTATCCTGTACTGCTGCTATAGGATAGCCATTTAGATCTAATTCAAACAAGGGACTTAAATCTCCACTTACAATTAAATCACAATCAAGATAAAGCGATCTACTATCATTTACAACATTAGGAATTAAAAATCTATAAAATGTTGCATAATTTATATGATTCGCCGTTTTTAAAGTCTTTAAAGTCATTAGAATCCAAACGAATATTTTTTTAATGCTGGAATCAAAATGTCTTAATTTAGGAACTAATAATTTAAACCATTCTGGCGCTATATCACTATTTAAAATATAAAAATCAACTTCTGTATTATGACAAAGAATCGATTTAATTGTTGTCTCTAATTGAACTAAATAAGCATTATCCGCTGCTAAAACAATTGATTTTCTCATGACTATCCCTCCATAAAACTTTTAACCATTTCTACCATTTCATCAGGCCTATCATGATGACAAATACCAGCATATGATTCTTCAGGTATAGTCAAACAACGTGTATTATCGAAAGTCAGCATCGGCTTTTTCAAATTTCTTTACTAAATCATAAATATACATTAATTTCTGATCATGATTCAAATCTAAGTAAATATCGACTTCTTTTAAACGTTTTTCTATTAACAAAGGAAAATCATTAGGATAGAGGGTTACATTATTAAATGTTGCTAATCTCTTTAATTCATCTGCCATAAAAGTATGAGCACAAATATAAAAATGCACTTCTGGTAATTGTTGAACTAGGTAATCCATTTTTTCTACACACCAAGAATTTGTCAAATTCATACAAGTTAATTTGGGTTTATATACTTGTGCAGAATAAAGCTCACCCTTCTCTTTCCAAGTAGATACAATATAAGTCCATTCCATAAAAGAATAGTTCCACCAATTTTCTCGCAAGCGACCTACAGAAAATTGATTCCACGGCTTATCTTGAGAAATATAATGTAAAATTTTAGGGAGCGGATTAATTGATTTTTCCAAGATCCAAGCATGCCCTTGTTCTGCCGCACCTCTATCAAATCCTATTTGGTAATTGAAAGTTTCATCAATTTCAATATAGGAATCAAAGAACAACATATTTAAAATAGATTGATCTCCTTCACCCACATTTTCATGTTCTTTTTCTGTTAAATCAATTAACTTTTGTCTAATATTTTCAGCTTGCCATTTTTTATTATTTATTAATAATACCCCAGCATTAAAACCAATTCCAGCACTAAAACAAGAACGCGTTGCAGCTAAATAATTTTCACCTAAATCTAATTCAAACAAATCGGTCAAATCATCTGTTACCAATAAATCACTATCTAAATATAAAACTTTATCTTCTGTCACAAAATCTGGAATATAATAACGGGCAAAGGTCATATGATTGATGTGAGGCAGTTTATTTGACCAATTCATTTGGAACTGTTGTCCAATAAGCTTGCAATCAATCAAGTCTCCTCCCATCTCTTGAATATACATTCTTAATCTACTGAACCATTCTTGAGGAATGTCCTTGTTTAGTACATAAATTTTTAAGTGACTATTGTGTCTACAGATTGATTTCATAGCTGTTTCGATTTGTCGAATATAAGCGTAATCACCTGCAAATACTACTGCACGTTTTGTATTTCCCATTTTAAATCCTTATCATTTATTCTAACTCACATTATTTATTGCCTTACAAATATGAAACTAAGATAGTTATTTCATCATCTTTAAACAAAAATCAGAAACAATCTACTTACTTAATTATAAAGTAAATTTAAGATTTCTTTAATTCAATGTACCATATCTGTTTATGCTTTATTTTTGTCTAATTTTTAGTTTAATATCTTGGCAACAATCTGACTATTATAGGTTTCATCCTCAATGAATTCAATATCTTGATCAAAATTGTACTCTGCTGTATGTTTATGTGAAAATTTAACCTTGGTTTTAGCTCCCATCTTCATCCACTCATACTCTGAATCGATATGACCAATATCTAATACTTGGTATCCCTTTTGACTTAAATGATAGGCTAAAACTTTTGCTGTCGGACCTAACATACATAAAATCAAGCGACCAGCCGCATACTTTTCAATTTCTTGTTCAATTTCATGAACTCTAGAAAAGGCACTATGAGAAGGACAGATAATTCGCTTAATAGAATTTGCCTCATCGAATAAATCATTTCCGACACCTGAACGAGAAGTCGCACCTTCAACTATCAGTAAGTCACGGTTTTCCCAGATACTTTTCAATTTTTCAAATTGGGATTTAGCTTGACTCTTGTCTTCAAAATCGATATAAGGTCGAGATACAAAGGTGGAACCATACCATGAATCACTACATAATTCTCTGTAAAAATCCATATAATGATCCATATGATCTTTCCAAAATGGAATTGCCCACGATGTAAACTTAAAACGATCTGTAAAAGCATCAGGAAGGCAAACAACTAAATCTTCTCGACTTTCCTGTCCGATGATGTCCCTCATGATTGAGGCCAACTCTTCATCATAATCCTGGTATGGAATCGAATGCCCTGCAAGCATATTGATTTCCCCATCTCCAAAACGGACCAAAGAAGAATTGTGTTCAATAATACAATCCAAGGTTTCATCTATCCCTTTTACCTGGATTGGATCAAGCTGTTTTTCTAGCATATCCTTATTGATCAATTTTTGCAAATCAGCCAACATTCGTTCAGGATGTTCACTTGAATACAATCTCTGACCATTATTCCCATTTTGAGATTTATAAAAGGCTAGTATAGGTTTAGATAGATAAGTCATTTCTGCAACAATATCGTCTGTTGATGTCAGTAGATTGATATCTAAATAAACATCCATCTTTTCCTTCAACTCTTCTAGCTTATCTCTAGAAATTACTGGATAAAGCTGAATATTAGGATAACGATTAGACAAATCATATAATTTTTGCCCCATAGCTGTCCAAGCAGCAACTTGAAAAATAACATTGGGCAACTGTTCTGCCAAGTAATCCAACTGTTCAATATCCTGAGAAGCCGTAAAAGTCAAACAAGTTAAACTTGGGACTTGTCGAAAACAAGTAAAATGATTATTTTTCTTAAAATCTTTAATTGCATCAATCATAAAGGACACTTTCCCATTTCCGAAAACGATTTGTCCTAAATCTCCATGCCGAGTTGATTGAAAAGCCAATAGCATTTTTTCTTGCCCCTTTAAAGATTCTAAAAAGGTCTCATCCGCATTACCATGATTAATATCCAAGTAAAGATTTGATTTCTCTTTCAACTTGTCTAATACAGGAGGAACAATCTGTGGATGCAATCTCACATTATCATATACAGCTAATTTTGTTAGCTTATCACCCATGTCCGTCCAAGCCGCGATATGAAATACCACATCTGGTAAAGCTGTAACTAACTCTTCTATTCCTTCTAAATCTTGGGAATTTGTTAAAGTTAAACAAGAGAATTCCTTATCTAGAAGCGATGTCATTTCAAACTCTGCTAAATGATGTTGTAAGATTTTAGTCCACTCCAAATCATGGAATTCCCACCATAAATCACGATAACGATTAGATATCAAGGTAGTCCAGGGCTTTCTGTAGGTCGTAAAATGAATCACCATTGGTTTGCCATTAAAAGCTAGATGTTCCTGCCAATTATTATACAAAGCAACACCATCATGTCCTACTTGTAAATTATAAGCTCGATCTAGCTCTAACCAATCATCTTGCAAGACCTGATTAAATATCGTTTGGTCACCATTAAAATGCTCAAAACGATCTTCTTCAACTTCTTTCGTTGTTAGGATAGACTGTTCAATTAATCGTTCTCTTAACTTCTCTTGACGCCATTTTTCATTGTTGATTAGTAGAACACCAGTGTTAAAACCTTGACCATTTGCATCTCTAATCGCTGCGATGTAACATTCTTCTATATTCTGCTCAAATAGACTGTCTAATTTATCATTGATAATTAAATCACAATCTAAATACAAAACAGTATCTTCATGTATATAATCTGGGATAAAATATCTAGCATAGGCAATGGCACTAATGTGAGCTTGTTTTTTCCAATTCTGAAACACAGCCTGTTCTGGCAACTTCACATCAATAATCTCACTACCTAACATGCGAGCTATTTTTCGTGGTTTGCGAAACCAATCTGGCATGATATCTTGATTTAAAATATAAATCTTAACATCTCGGTTGTGGTATAGAATAGATTTTATGGTTGTTTCTAACTGCGTGGTGTAATTACGATCACCAGCTAATACAATTGTTTTAATCATCTTGTTCTCTTAATCAATTCCTAAGTGATAGATTGCATCTACCAATAACTTTTTAGTGAAATAACCCTCTTTTAACAAATAACTAAAGGTTTTTATCCGATTCGTCATTTCTTGATATTCTACTACATTCATTTTATCAACTATCTCATGAGCCTCTTTCAGACTATTCGCCACAAATCCCAAGCCCTGATCTACTATAAATTTAGCAGTTGACAAGCTACTTGGCACAATGACTGGGATGCCAGCTGTTAGATAGGTACTAACCTTATGAGATATATTTAAAGTATAGTATTGGTTACTTTCTCCATCGTTTTGATGAGTTCCCCAGACAAGACCAAATCCACCTTTTGATAATTCTAGCAATAGTTCCTCGTCTTTTTTCCATCCTTCAATGCTAAGATTTCTAGCGCTAGAACTAGCCTCCCCTTTATTTGAAAATACTCTCAAAAGCGTATCTTGAGACCAATTTTGCAAATCTGGGAAACGCTCTAAACTTCCTGCAAAAAAGAGTTCTTTTTTAAACTCCGGGGTGTATAAGGATAAATCATGAGGATGATCCCACATCCCTTGAATGAGAATCTTCTTAGTCGTCAACCCTTCTTCTATCAGCCGTTCTTTCATCTGCTCAGATGGAACAATCAAAACGTCCGATATATTATACATGTACATATAGTCTTTCATGAGATAATAGTTACTATCAAACATGAGAGGGACAACATCATGGATAAAGCAAATAATTTTCACCTGCATATCCTTCAGCTTATCAAACAGGAGACGATCAAACTCAAAGCCATTCCAAGTTGGAGACTGAAATACTAGGATATCTCCAATTGAAATACTGGCCATAATGCCATCCAGACGTTTATTCATTTCAGAAGGACTATCTGAAGCAATATTGTAAAAATAAATACCAACTTCTCTAAATCCCAGTTGACTGGCTATTTTTTGAACAGCATTTTGCGCTAAGATAACCGTACTATCACCAGCCATACCATATAAATTTGTTAAATGTAGTTTCATATTGTATTATCTCATTTTTTATTAATATTTACGGAAGTAAAGATAACTTTTCCATCATCCTTCTATAAATCTCCGTAAACTGCATATTTTGTTCTTCTAACTTCGCTATCACCCTTTGTAATCTATTTTTATAAACTAAAATATGATTGGTCAAGTCATAATCTAAACTTGCTAAAATGGCGATTTTCTCTTCCCTAGCCTCTATTTCATCATATATACGTTTTTCGCTCCATGTATTTGATAAAGTACCAGTCAAACCAACACGGTACCAGTATACACACCGATTCAAATAGACTATCTTCGAAGCTCTTAGAAGTACCTTCCATGTCCAATAAGTATCCTCTGCAATTTTATCTGTAGGAAATGGTAGATTTTGTAGTAACTCTCTCTTGAATAACTTCAAGACAGCTACAGTCCAGTTCCCATTTCTGACTTCTTCGACACCTTCCCTATCCATGATTGCTTTTCCTTCTATCACTTCCAGAGAATCATCTGGATCCGTAACATAAGTCATATACACATAGCGTGTTTCATCATAAGAATTATAGCGCCCAATACTAATATCTGCATTTCCCTTTTTCAAAGCACCATATAATTGGTCTAAAGCGTCATGTTCCAACCAATCATCAGAGTCTACGAAAGTAAGATATGCCCCTGTCGAACGTTCAATTCCAAAATTTCTTGCTGAAGATAATCCACCATTTTCTTTTTCAAAATAACGGAAACGAGCATCCTTAGTAACATATTCTCTACAGATATCTGCTGAATTGTCTGGAGAGCCATCATTGATTAATAAACACTCAAAATTTTGATAAGTCTGATTCTGGATGCTATCTAAGCACATTCGCAAATAATTCTCAACATTGTAGATTGGAACTATAATACTAATTAATTCATTCCCCATACTATAATCATTTTTCTCCTAAAAATTTTTTTATCTCTGTCACCATTCCATTTGCATCTTCTTGTCGAAAAACTTTGCTAAATCCACTTGAGTCATGATTGGTATTCTCAAAAGCGTAGACAGGTTTATTCTGTTCTATTGCTCTATTAACAATACCATCCACCTCGCCCCAATGGTTGATATCTAAATAAATATCTGATTTCTTCAACAAGTCTTCAATAATATCATCATGATGAACATTTGTGTATATATTCACGTTTTCATAACGATTGAAACTTTCAAGATAATCCGAAATATTTGTTTTAGCTGCTATATGAAAAGCTACTTCTGGAAGATTTTGAACAAGATAGTCTAAATTTTCTAAAGTGTCTGAAGCTGTTAAAGTGAAAACGTGAAACTGGTGTTGTTTCCTAGGAATGATTTTCAAATCCTCTTGAGAAATAACGATAGAATTAGCTGGTATATCTTTATAAATCAGGGCATTTGCTCCAATAATGACATTATCTCCAATCGTCACTCCTTTTAAAATGACAACATTAGTTCCAATCCAACAATTTTTTCCAATAGTTATTTTGTCAGCAGTAAATTTAATTTTTTCGATATGGTAATTTGAATATTTATGGTTATGGTCAAAAATTCTTACCCCATCTCCAAACATGGTATCCTTACCAATTTCAATTTCTTTACCACAACGAATCGTACAATGATCATTAAAGAAAACTCTATTTCCTAGTGTTAATTTAGCATTATCAGATACTTCCAAACTTATAAATGAACGAAATGTAACATCCGTTCCTAGTTCAATAGTAGCAGTAGGAGATATCTCTATATGATGAAAATCTCCTAATAACTTTACAGAATCTTCAAACTCCATGTCTATCTTCCACTTCTCTTAATTTCTCAATCATTGCTTGAACTTGGTCAACAGCATATACTTCCTGACCAACATCGTAGGATTTGGTGTTTTCAAAGGTTAAGATAGGCTTCCCAAGTCTTGCAAATCGATTGAGAATTTCCTCTGTTTTTTCACCATGATTAATATCTAAAAGTACTTGACTCGTCTCTATCAATTCATTGTCAACATCTACCAAATAGTGAATCCCGTTAAAAATGGTCACATTTGGATAAACTGTCAGTTGAGCCAATCGATCGCTGACCATAACTCTAGCCGCAATCTTAAATTGAATATCAGGCAAGGATTGAATCAATGTTTCAATTTGTTCTATAGAATCCGAAGCAGTATAAATTAAACAAGTGAACGGTTCTTTTACAGGATAGATATGATTTTTTTGTAATGGATGTAAATGATGATTTTGTCCCAACTCTGTCCATTCCAAACTATGATAGTACCACCAAACATCACGATAGGTTTGAGCTGCCAAATCTTTCCAAGGTTTCCTATGAGAAAGATAATGAATAATAGCAGGATAATCCTGACCTTCAGGTAATTGATAATCAGTGAACTGCTTATGAATGACAATATGATTATAATCAAAGCCCAATTCCAGCCATTTATTTTCAAAAAGCATATTCAAGATACTCTGATCAGCCTGTTCCACCTTATCATGCCATTCATTGGTTAAATCAATCAACTTGTGTGTCATATTGTCTTTTTTCCAAAAAGCATTGTTTACCAATAGAACACCTGCGTTAAAGATTTCTTGACCGAAATAGGCTCTTCCCCCGAAATCTCTAACAGCAGCCAAAGGATAATCTTGTAAGTCAGTAGCAAACAAGTCATCAAGATTTTTCGTTACGAGTAAATCACAGTCCAAGTAGAGGGCCTTGTCTTCTTGAACGAAATCAGCTATGAAATAGCGTAAAAACACTGTATAACTAATATCCGTTTTATAACGGGAAATTTGCTCAGACGTTACCCGACAATTGATAATTTCTGAATCAAACTTTTCTAAACGCTTATTTAATTGCTTAATCCATTCATTTGGAAAATCGCTATTAATCAGATAAAAACGAAGCGAACGATTGTGATAACAGATCGATTTAATCGTGGTCAATACTTGGTCTACATAGGCATAATTCGCCGCTAGAACAATGGCTTTCTTTTCCTTTTGCTCTTGCATTGACAACTGATTTAAAAGAGTTCTTTTCATTTCAAACTCTTTATAGGTTGCTGTATCGGATAAAGCACTAGCTTGACCGTTCGCGAGAATGACTTCCAACATCTGACGATAAATAGCTAAATGTTTTTCTAAAGGATATCCTAGACTGGCTAATAAAGTGATATGTTCAGACATGGAATCAACCAAGGCGTGCATCCATTTTTCTGTCCAAGTTCTAGATAAACTATTATTTCTGATACGATAAGAATAAATTCCTTTATGGATATAAACAATCTTTTCGGCCAACAAATAAATCTTTTGATTGAGGTAACCGTCTTCTCCTAATTTACCTATGTCGAAGCGTAAGTGATCGAACAATCTTGCCTTATAAAGTTTACCCCAAGCAGATATCAAAGCAAAACTATTCATTTCTTGAGATTCATACAAGTTCTCAAAGATGGAAACATTGTCATACACTTTCTCATAATAGGAATCTCCCAATATATGGAAGTAGAACATTCCTTCGCTTTCGTTGAAAGAATAGTAATTCCCAACTGCAATATCTGCCTGATACTCAATTATTTTTGTGTATAAGGTTTCTACATAATCTAATTCAATCCAATCATCTGAATCGACAAAAGTTACGTAAGACCCAGTCATTCTCTCTAAACCTGCATTTCGTGCATCAGATAGACCACCATTTTCTTTTTCAATATAAACAATCCGTTCATCTTTTTGTGCATACTCTTGACAAATTGTACCCGAATTATCTGTAGAGCCATCATTGACAACAATAATTTCAAGATTTTTATATGTTTGTTTTATGATACTATCTAGACATTTATTCAGGTAATTTTCAACATTATAAACTGGGACAATTACCGTAATTTTTTCAGTCATGAAACCTTTCTCCTTTCCTAATATTATAACATTTTTTACCCTATTTTTCACCCTCTACCTACTTTTAATAATCGAATAAGGCTGAAAAAACGAGTATAGCTGCAGTTGAAGATGCTCGTTTTTCTTATATCATGTTTTATCATTAAAACAAGAACAAACCAGTTAAAAAGACGCGATAATATATAAAGATAAGGACACAAATCAGTTAAGATTAACAGGCAATCTGATCTACGATACCTCCAAAACCCATGAAACAAGAATGATTAGTCTCTTTTCGACCAGTATACCTATCCGAGTGTTGGTGGATTAGGCATTTCACACTGCTTTCCTATGCTCGTCAGATATTTTCTAATCGTAAATCCCTCAAATAAACGAATAAATAATTACACTAATATATATGTTTCTTATAAAATGATTAGGTAAGGTAAAGCAATTTCTAAAAATAATTTAGAAGTGGCATTATACTATTCTAGATTCAATATACTGTATTATTGGATCCTGACCGCATCTGACTAGCACTTCAAATCACGACATGCCCCTTGAATGAAAAATCCCCTGGATGATTTTTCATCCAAGGGATTCTCTATACATCGAAATAATACTACTTTTTATGTATTGTTAATCCGATTATTCTTCATCATCACGTTTACGGCGTTTCGCGATCAGACCTAGACCTCCCACAGCTGCTAAAGCTCCAAGGAGTACAGATGACTTAGAAGCTTCTGTACCTGTATTTGGCAATTGCTGTCTAGACTTACCTGCTGATTCTGATGGTGATGCGCTTGTTGATGCTGATGTGCTTGCTGATTGGCTTGCACTTGTTGACGCTGATTCAGATGCGCTTGTGCTTGCTGATTGGCTTGCACTTGTTGATGCTGATTCAGATGCTGATGTGCTTGCTGATTGGCTTGCGCTTGTTGATGCTGATTCAGATGCTGATGTGCTTGCTGATTGGCTTGCACTTGTTGACGCTGATTCAGATGCGCTTGTGCTTGCTGATTGGCTTGCACTTGTTGACGCTGACTCAGATGCACTTGTGCTTGCTGATTGGCTTGCACTTGTTGATGCTGATTCAGAAGCTGATGTGCTTGCTGATTGACTTGCACTTGTGCTTGCTGATTGGCTCGCGCTTGTTGACGCTGACTCAGATGCACTTGCGCTTGCTGATTGACTTGCACTTGTTGATGCTGACTCAGATGCTGATGTGCTTGCTGATTGACTTGCGCTTGTCGATGCTGACTCAGATGCGCTTGTGCTTGCTGATTGGCTTGCACTTGTTGACGCTGACTCAGATGCACTTGTGCTTGCTGATTGGCTTGCACTTGTTGATGCTGATTGACTTGCGCTTGTTGATGCTGACTCAGATGCACTTGTGCTTGCTGATTGGCTCGCGCTTGTTGATGCTGATTCAGAAGCTGATGTGCTTGCTGATTGGCTTGCACTTGTTGATGCTGACTCAGATGCTGATGTGCTTGCTGATTGACTTGCACTTGTTGATGCTGACTCAGATGCACTTGTGCTTGCTGATTGGCTCGCGCTTGTTGACGCTGACTCAGATGCACTTGCGCTTGCTGATTGACTTGCACTTGTTGATGCTGACTCAGATGCGCTTGTGCTTGCTGATTGGCTCGCGCTTGTTGATGCTGATTCAGATGCTGATGTGCTTGCTGATTGACTTGCACTTGTTGACGCTGACTCAGATGCGCTTGTGCTTGCTGACTGGCTCGCACTTGTTGATGCTGATTCAGATGCGCTTGTGCTTGCTGATTGGCTCGCACTTGTTGATGCTGACTCAGATGCTGATGTGCTTGCTGATTGACTTGCGCTTGTCGATGCTGACTCAGATGCGCTTGTGCTTGCTGATTGACTTGCACTTGTTGACGCTGACTCAGATGCACTTGTGCTTGCTGATTGGCTTGCACTTGTTGATGCTGATTCAGATGCTGATGTGCTTGCTGATTGGCTTGCGCTTGTTGATGCTGACTCAGATGCGCTTGTGCTTGCTGATTGGCTTGCACTTGTTGATGCTGATTCAGATGCTGATGTGCTTGCTGATTGGCTTGCGCTTGTTGATGCTGATTCAGATGCGCTTGTGCTTGCTGATTGGCTTGCACTTGTTGATGCTGATTCAGATGCGCTTGTGCTTGCTGATTGGCTTGCGCTTGTTGATGCTGATTCAGATGCTGATGTGCTTGCTGATTGGCTTGCGCTTGTTGATGCTGACTCAGATGCACTTGTGCTTGCTGATTGGCTCGCGCTTGTTGATGCTGATTCAGAAGCTGATGTGCTTGCTGATTGACTTGCACTTGTTGACGCTGACTCAGATGCGCTTGTGCTTGCTGACTGGCTCGCACTTGTTGACGCTGACTCAGAAGCCGATGTGCTTGCTGATTGACTTGCACTTGTTGACGCTGACTCAGATGCACTTGTGCTTGCTGATTGGCTTGCGCTTGTTGATGCTGATTCAGAAGCTGATGTGCTTGCTGATTGACTTGCACTTGTGCTTGCTGATTGGCTCGCGCTTGTTGACGCTGACTCAGAAGCCGATGTGCTTGCTGATTGACTTGCACTTGTTGACGCTGACTCAGATGCACTTGTGCTTGCTGATTGGCTTGCACTTGTTGATGCTGATTCAGATGCTGATGTGCTTGCTGATTGGCTTGCGCTTGTTGATGCTGACTCAGATGCGCTTGTGCTTGCTGATTGGCTTGCACTTGTTGATGCTGATTCAGATGCTGATGTGCTTGCTGATTGGCTTGCGCTTGTTGATGCTGATTCAGATGCTGATGTGCTTGCTGATTGGCTTGCACTTGTTGACGCTGACTCAGATGCTGATGTGCTTGCTGATTGACTTGCACTTGTTGACGCTGACTCAGATGCACTTGTGCTTGCTGATTGGCTCGCGCTTGTTGACGCTGACTCAGATGCACTTGCGCTTGCTGATTGACTTGCACTTGTTGATGCTGACTCAGATGCTGATGTGCTTGCTGATTGACTTGCGCTTGTCGATGCTGACTCAGATGCGCTTGTGCTTGCTGATTGGCTCGCGCTTGTTGACGCTGACTCAGATGCACTTGTGCTTGCTGATTGGCTTGCACTTGTTGATGCTGATTCAGATGCGCTTGTGCTTGCTGATTGGCTCGCACTTGTTGATGCTGATTGACTTGCACTTGTTGACGCTGACTCAGATGCGCTTGTGCTTGCTGATTGGCTTGCACTTGTTGATGCTGACTCAGATGCTGATGTGCTTGCTGATTGACTTGCACTTGTGCTTGCTGATTGGCTCGCGCTTGTTGACGCTGACTCAGAAGCACTTGCGCTTGCTGATTGGCTTGCACTTGTTGATGCTGATTGACTTGCGCTTGTTGATGCTGACTCAGATGCACTTGTGCTTGCTGATTGGCTCGCGCTTGTTGATGCTGATTCAGAAGCTGATGTGCTTGCTGATTGGCTTGCACTTGTTGACGCTGATTCAGATGCGCTTGTGCTTGCTGATTGGCTTGCACTTGTTGATGCTGATTCAGATGCTGATGTGCTTGCTGATTGGCTTGCGCTTGTTGATGCTGATTCAGATGCTGATGTGCTTGCTGATTGGCTTGCACTTGTTGACGCTGATTCAGATGCGCTTGTGCTTGCTGATTGACTTGCACTTGTTGACGCTGACTCAGATGCACTTGTGCTTGCTGATTGGCTCGCGCTTGTTGACGCTGACTCAGAAGCCGATGTGCTTGCTGATTGGCTCGCACTTGTTGATGCTGACTCAGAAGCTGATGTGCTTGCTGATTGGCTTGCACTTGTTGACGCTGACTCAGAAGCCGATGTGCTTGCTGATTGGCTTGCACTTGTTGACGCTGACTCAGAAGCCGATGTGCTTGCTGATTGACTTGCACTTGTTGACGCTGACTCAGATGCACTTGTGCTTGCTGATTGGCTTGCGCTTGTTGATGCTGATTCAGAAGCTGATGTGCTTGCTGATTGACTTGCACTTGTTGACGCTGACTCAGATGCACTTGTGCTTGCTGATTGGCTCGCGCTTGTTGACGCTGACTCAGATGCACTTGCGCTTGCTGATTGACTTGCACTTGTTGATGCTGACTCAGATGCTGATGTGCTTGCTGATTGACTTGCGCTTGTCGATGCTGACTCAGATGCGCTTGTGCTTGCTGATTGGCTTGCACTTGTTGACGCTGACTCAGATGCACTTGTGCTTGCTGATTGACTTGCACTTGTGCTTGCTGATTGGCTCGCGCTTGTTGACGCTGACTCAGAAGCCGATGTGCTTGCTGATTGACTTGCACTTGTTGACGCTGACTCAGATGCACTTGTGCTTGCTGATTGGCTTGCACTTGTTGATGCTGATTCAGATGCTGATGTGCTTGCTGATTGGCTTGCGCTTGTTGATGCTGACTCAGATGCGCTTGTGCTTGCTGATTGGCTTGCACTTGTTGATGCTGATTCAGATGCTGATGTGCTTGCTGATTGGCTTGCGCTTGTTGATGCTGACTCAGATGCGCTTGTGCTTGCTGATTGGCTTGCACTTGTTGATGCTGATTCAGATGCACTTGTGCTTGCTGATTGGCTCGCGCTTGTTGACGCTGACTCAGATGCACTTGCGCTTGCTGATTGACTTGCACTTGTTGATGCTGACTCAGATGCTGATGTGCTTGCTGATTGACTTGCGCTTGTCGATGCTGACTCAGATGCGCTTGTGCTTGCTGATTGGCTTGCACTTGTTGACGCTGACTCAGATGCACTTGTGCTTGCTGATTGGCTTGCACTTGTTGATGCTGATTGACTTGCGCTTGTTGATGCTGACTCAGATGCACTTGTGCTTGCTGATTGGCTCGCGCTTGTTGATGCTGATTCAGAAGCTGATGTGCTTGCTGATTGGCTTGCACTTGTTGATGCTGATTGGCTCGCGCTTGTTGATGCTGATTCAGAAGCTGATGTGCTTGCTGATTGGCTTGCACTTGTTGACGCTGATTCAGATGCGCTTGTGCTTGCTGATTGGCTTGCACTTGTTGATGCTGATTCAGATGCTGATGTGCTTGCTGATTGGCTTGCGCTTGTTGATGCTGATTCAGATGCTGATGTGCTTGCTGATTGGCTTGCACTTGTTGACGCTGACTCAGAAGCCGATGTGCTTGCTGATTGACTTGCACTTGTTGACGCTGACTCAGATGCACTTGTGCTTGCTGATTGGCTTGCGCTTGTTGATGCTGATTCAGATGCTGATGTGCTTGCTGATTGACTTGCACTTGTGCTTGCTGATTGGCTCGCGCTTGTTGACGCTGACTCAGATGCACTTGTGCTTGCTGATTGACTTGCACTTGTGCTTGCTGATTGGCTCGCGCTTGTTGACGCTGACTCAGAAGCACTTGCGCTTGTTGATGCTGACTCAGATGCACTTGTGCTTGCTGATTGGCTCGCGCTTGTTGATGCTGATTCAGAAGCTGATGTGCTTGCTGATTGGCTTGCACTTGTTGACGCTGATTCAGATGCGCTTGTGCTTGCTGATTGGCTTGCACTTGTTGATGCTGATTCAGATGCGCTTGTGCTTGCTGATTGGCTTGCGCTTGTTGATGCTGATTCAGATGCTGATGTGCTTGCTGATTGGCTTGCGCTTGTTGATGCTGACTCAGATGCACTTGTGCTTGCTGATTGGCTCGCGCTTGTTGATGCTGATTCAGAAGCTGATGTGCTTGCTGATTGACTTGCACTTGTTGACGCTGACTCAGATGCGCTTGTGCTTGCTGACTGGCTCGCACTTGTTGACGCTGACTCAGAAGCCGATGTGCTTGCTGATTGACTTGCACTTGTTGACGCTGACTCAGATGCACTTGTGCTTGCTGATTGGCTTGCGCTTGTTGATGCTGATTCAGAAGCTGATGTGCTTGCTGATTGACTTGCACTTGTGCTTGCTGATTGGCTCGCGCTTGTTGACGCTGACTCAGAAGCCGATGTGCTTGCTGATTGACTTGCACTTGTTGACGCTGACTCAGATGCACTTGTGCTTGCTGATTGGCTTGCACTTGTTGATGCTGATTCAGATGCTGATGTGCTTGCTGATTGGCTTGCGCTTGTTGATGCTGACTCAGATGCGCTTGTGCTTGCTGATTGGCTTGCACTTGTTGATGCTGATTCAGATGCTGATGTGCTTGCTGATTGGCTTGCGCTTGTTGATGCTGATTCAGATGCTGATGTGCTTGCTGATTGGCTTGCACTTGTTGACGCTGACTCAGATGCTGATGTGCTTGCTGATTGACTTGCACTTGTTGACGCTGACTCAGATGCACTTGTGCTTGCTGATTGGCTCGCGCTTGTTGACGCTGACTCAGATGCACTTGCGCTTGCTGATTGACTTGCACTTGTTGATGCTGACTCAGATGCTGATGTGCTTGCTGATTGACTTGCGCTTGTCGATGCTGACTCAGATGCGCTTGTGCTTGCTGATTGGCTCGCGCTTGTTGACGCTGACTCAGATGCACTTGTGCTTGCTGATTGGCTTGCACTTGTTGATGCTGATTCAGATGCGCTTGTGCTTGCTGATTGGCTCGCACTTGTTGATGCTGATTGACTTGCACTTGTTGACGCTGACTCAGATGCGCTTGTGCTTGCTGATTGGCTTGCACTTGTTGATGCTGACTCAGATGCTGATGTGCTTGCTGATTGACTTGCACTTGTGCTTGCTGATTGGCTCGCGCTTGTTGACGCTGACTCAGAAGCACTTGCGCTTGCTGATTGGCTTGCGCTTGTTGATGCTGACTCAGATGCGCTTGTGCTTGCTGATTGGCTTGCACTTGTTGATGCTGATTCAGATGCACTTGTGCTTGCTGATTGGCTCGCGCTTGTTGACGCTGACTCAGATGCACTTGCGCTTGCTGATTGACTTGCACTTGTTGATGCTGACTCAGATGCTGATGTGCTTGCTGATTGACTTGCGCTTGTCGATGCTGACTCAGATGCGCTTGTGCTTGCTGATTGGCTTGCACTTGTTGACGCTGACTCAGATGCACTTGTGCTTGCTGATTGGCTTGCACTTGTTGATGCTGATTGACTTGCGCTTGTTGATGCTGACTCAGATGCACTTGTGCTTGCTGATTGGCTCGCGCTTGTTGATGCTGATTCAGAAGCTGATGTGCTTGCTGATTGGCTTGCACTTGTTGATGCTGACTCAGATGCTGATGTGCTTGCTGATTGACTTGCACTTGTTGATGCTGACTCAGATGCACTTGTGCTTGCTGATTGGCTCGCGCTTGTTGACGCTGACTCAGATGCACTTGCGCTTGCTGATTGACTTGCACTTGTTGATGCTGACTCAGATGCGCTTGTGCTTGCTGATTGGCTCGCGCTTGTTGATGCTGATTCAGATGCTGATGTGCTTGCTGATTGACTTGCACTTGTTGACGCTGACTCAGATGCGCTTGTGCTTGCTGACTGGCTCGCACTTGTTGATGCTGATTCAGATGCGCTTGTGCTTGCTGATTGGCTCGCACTTGTTGATGCTGACTCAGATGCTGATGTGCTTGCTGATTGACTTGCGCTTGTCGATGCTGACTCAGATGCGCTTGTGCTTGCTGATTGACTTGCACTTGTTGACGCTGACTCAGATGCACTTGTGCTTGCTGATTGGCTTGCACTTGTTGATGCTGATTCAGATGCTGATGTGCTTGCTGATTGGCTTGCGCTTGTTGATGCTGACTCAGATGCGCTTGTGCTTGCTGATTGGCTTGCACTTGTTGATGCTGATTCAGATGCTGATGTGCTTGCTGATTGGCTTGCGCTTGTTGATGCTGATTCAGATGCTGATGTGCTTGCTGATTGGCTTGCACTTGTTGACGCTGACTCAGATGCACTTGTGCTTGCTGATTGGCTTGCACTTGTTGATGCTGATTGGCTCGCGCTTGTTGATGCTGATTCAGAAGCTGATGTGCTTGCTGATTGGCTTGCACTTGTTGACGCTGATTCAGATGCGCTTGTGCTTGCTGATTGGCTTGCACTTGTTGATGCTGATTCAGATGCTGATGTGCTTGCTGATTGGCTTGCGCTTGTTGATGCTGATTCAGATGCTGATGTGCTTGCTGATTGGCTTGCACTTGTTGACGCTGACTCAGAAGCCGATGTGCTTGCTGATTGACTTGCACTTGTTGACGCTGACTCAGATGCACTTGTGCTTGCTGATTGGCTTGCGCTTGTTGATGCTGATTCAGAAGCTGATGTGCTTGCTGATTGACTTGCACTTGTGCTTGCTGATTGGCTCGCGCTTGTTGACGCTGACTCAGATGCACTTGTGCTTGCTGATTGACTTGCACTTGTGCTTGCTGATTGGCTCGCGCTTGTTGACGCTGACTCAGAAGCACTTGCGCTTGCTGATTGGCTTGCACTTGTTGACGCTGATTCAGATGCGCTTGTGCTTGCTGATTGGCTTGCACTTGTTGATGCTGATTCAGATGCTGATGTGCTTGCTGATTGGCTTGCGCTTGTTGATGCTGATTCAGATGCTGATGTGCTTGCTGATTGGCTTGCACTTGTTGACGCTGACTCAGAAGCCGATGTGCTTGCTGATTGACTTGCACTTGTTGACGCTGACTCAGATGCACTTGTGCTTGCTGATTGGCTTGCGCTTGTTGATGCTGATTCAGAAGCTGATGTGCTTGCTGATTGACTTGCACTTGTGCTTGCTGATTGGCTCGCGCTTGTTGACGCTGACTCAGATGCACTTGTGCTTGCTGATTGACTTGCACTTGTGCTTGCTGATTGGCTCGCGCTTGTTGACGCTGACTCAGAAGCACTTGCGCTTGCTGATTGGCTTGCACTTGTTGACGCTGATTCAGATGCGCTTGTGCTTGCTGATTGGCTTGCACTTGTTGATGCTGATTGGCTCGCGCTTGTTGATGCTGATTCAGAAGCTGATGTGCTTGCTGATTGGCTTGCACTTGTTGACGCTGATTCAGATGCGCTTGTGCTTGCTGATTGGCTTGCACTTGTTGATGCTGATTCAGATGCGCTTGTGCTTGCTGATTGGCTTGCGCTTGTTGATGCTGATTCAGATGCTGATGTGCTTGCTGATTGGCTTGCGCTTGTTGATGCTGACTCAGATGCACTTGTGCTTGCTGATTGGCTCGCGCTTGTTGATGCTGATTCAGAAGCTGATGTGCTTGCTGATTGACTTGCACTTGTTGACGCTGACTCAGATGCGCTTGTGCTTGCTGACTGGCTCGCACTTGTTGACGCTGACTCAGAAGCCGATGTGCTTGCTGATTGACTTGCACTTGTTGACGCTGACTCAGATGCACTTGTGCTTGCTGATTGGCTTGCGCTTGTTGATGCTGATTCAGAAGCTGATGTGCTTGCTGATTGACTTGCACTTGTGCTTGCTGATTGGCTCGCGCTTGTTGACGCTGACTCAGATGCACTTGTGCTTGCTGATTGACTTGCACTTGTGCTTGCTGATTGGCTCGCGCTTGTTGACGCTGACTCAGATGCACTTGTGCTTGCTGATTGGCTTGCACTTGTTGATGCTGATTGACTTGCGCTTGTTGATGCTGACTCAGATGCACTTGTGCTTGCTGATTGGCTCGCGCTTGTTGATGCTGATTCAGAAGCTGATGTGCTTGCTGATTGGCTTGCACTTGTTGACGCTGATTCAGATGCGCTTGTGCTTGCTGATTGGCTTGCACTTGTTGATGCTGATTCAGATGCTGATGTGCTTGCTGATTGGCTTGCGCTTGTTGATGCTGATTCAGATGCTGATGTGCTTGCTGATTGGCTTGCGCTTGTTGATGCTGACTCAGATGCTGATGTGCTTGCTGATTGGCTTGCACTTGTTGAAGCTGACTTAGACGCGCTTGTTGATGCACTTTGGCTCGCACTTGTTGAAGCTGACTTAGATGCGCTCGTCGAAGCACTTTGGCTTGCACTTGTTGACGCTGACTTAGACGCGCTTGTGCTTGCTGATTGGCTCGCGCTTGTTGAAGCTGACTTAGACGCGCTTGTGCTTGCTGATTGGCTTGCACTTGTTGAAGCTGACTTAGACGCGCTTGTGCTTGCTGATTGGCTCGCGCTTGTTGAAGCTGACTTAGATGCGCTCGTCGAAGCACTTTGGCTTGCACTTGTTGAAGCTGACTTAGACGCGCTTGTTGATGCACTTTGGCTTGCACTTGTTGACGCTGACTTAGACGCGCTTGTTGATGCACTTTGGCTCGCACTTGTTGAAGCTGACTTAGATGCGCTCGTCGAAGCACTTTGGCTTGCACTTGTTGACGCTGACTTAGACGCGCTTGTGCTTGCTGATTGGCTCGCGCTTGTTGAAGCTGACTTAGATGCGCTCGTCGAAGCACTTTGGCTTGCACTTGTTGACGCTGACTTAGACGCGCTTGTGCTTGCTGATTGGCTCGCGCTTGTTGAAGCTGACTTAGACGCGCTTGTGCTTGCTGATTGGCTTGCACTTGTTGAAGCTGACTTAGACGCGCTTGTGCTTGCTGATTGGCTTGCACTTGTTGACGCTGACTTAGACGCGCTTGTTGATGCACTTTGGCTTGCACTTGTTGACGCTGACTTAGACGCGCTTGTTGATGCACTTTGGCTCGCACTTGTTGACGCTGACTTAGATGCGCTCGTCGAAGCACTTTGGCTTGCACTTGTTGAAGCTGACTTAGACGCGCTTGTGCTTGCTGATTGGCTCGCGCTTGTTGAAGCTGACTTAGACGCGCTTGTGCTTGCTGATTGGCTTGCACTTGTTGAAGCTGACTTAGATGCGCTCGTCGAAGCACTTTGGCTTGCACTTGTTGACGCTGACTTAGACGCGCTTGTTGATGCACTTTGGCTTGCACTTGTTGACGCTGACTTAGACGCGCTTGTTGATGCACTTTGGCTTGCACTTGTTGACGCTGACTTAGACGCGCTTGTTGATGCACTTTGGCTTGCACTTGTTGAAGCTGACTTAGACGCGCTTGTTGATGCACTTTGGCTTGCACTTGTTGAAGCTGACTTAGATGCGCTCGTCGAAGCACTTTGGCTTGCACTTGTTGAAGCTGACTTAGACGCGCTTGTTGATGCACTTTGGCTCGCACTTGTTGAAGCTGACTTAGATGCGCTCGTCGAAGCACTTTGGCTTGCACTTGTTGACGCTGACTTAGACGCGCTTGTTGATGCACTTTGGCTTGCACTTGTTGAAGCTGACTTAGATGCGCTCGTCGAAGCACTTTGGCTTGCACTTGTTGAAGCTGACTTAGACGCGCTTGTTGATGCACTTTGGCTCGCACTTGTTGAAGCTGACTTAGACGCGCTTGTTGATGCACTTTGGCTTGCACTTGTTGACGCTGACTTAGACGCGCTTGTTGATGCACTTTGGCTCGCACTTGTTGAAGCTGACTTAGATGCGCTCGTCGAAGCACTTTGGCTTGCACTTGTTGAAGCTGACTTAGACGCGCTTGTGCTTGCTGATTGGCTCGCGCTTGTTGAAGCTGACTTAGACGCGCTTGTGCTTGCTGATTGGCTTGCACTTGTTGAAGCTGACTTAGATGCGCTCGTCGAAGCACTTTGGCTTGCACTTGTTGACGCTGACTTAGACGCGCTTGTTGATGCACTTTGGCTTGCACTTGTTGACGCTGACTTAGACGCGCTTGTTGATGCACTTTGGCTTGCACTTGTTGACGCTGACTTAGACGCGCTTGTTGATGCACTTTGGCTTGCACTTGTTGAAGCTGACTTAGACGCGCTTGTTGATGCACTTTGGCTTGCACTTGTTGAAGCTGACTTAGATGCGCTCGTCGAAGCACTTTGGCTTGCACTTGTTGAAGCTGACTTAGACGCGCTTGTTGATGCACTTTGGCTCGCACTTGTTGAAGCTGACTTAGATGCGCTCGTCGAAGCACTTTGGCTTGCACTTGTTGACGCTGACTTAGACGCGCTTGTTGATGCACTTTGGCTTGCACTTGTTGAAGCTGACTTAGATGCGCTCGTTGAAGCACTTTGGCTCGCACTTGTTGAGACTGACTTAGACGCACTTGTTGATGCCGACTTAGATGCGCTCGTTGAAGCACTTTGGCTTGCACTTGTTGACGCCGACTTAGACGCGCTTATTGAAGAACTTTGACTTACACTAGTAGAAGTACTTCTACTCTTATAATCACTATCAGATACTTTTATAGTTACCGTATCTGTAGTCCTATCTTTATAAATAATAGTGACTGTACCATTATCGCTAATAGTGAAGGAATCAATACGTTTTTCCTTCTTATTATTTAGTTTTTCAACAGCAGACAATATACGAGCTTTTTCTTTAGGGTTCAATCGAGAGATATTATCTACTTGGAAAGTTTCAGTCGGCGCTGCACCATCCATAATATCTGCCAATCTGCCTTGTTTAATAAAGAAATTCCCTTTATTTGCATCCCCAGCTTGGGTATAGTTTCCAGCCTTATCTGTTGCGATAGCATTTCTGCGCCAATGATTTCCATCGGCAAATTCCAAATCATCCTTCATGTGTCCTGTAGCAGTAATACGAGCAGGGTTGGATGGAGTCGCAACGATTTCACCATTAGGGTCTGACAGGGAAGTAACTGTCCCCTTACCATATTTCTGATCTTTAAAGAAATTGTTAGCCAAGTCCGAAGCAGGACGATTTCCATCAGATTCTGGTACAAGTTTAAATTCTCTCAATTTACCCTTGTTATCAGTCGCGGTCATATCGACTGTGAAATCATCACCCGCATAAACGTAATAGTATTTATTTCCATCACTCCCAATAACTGGTTTAATTTGTTCCCCATTCCGAGTTACGGATACATTAACGTCAGGAATTTCCTTTTCTTTCTCTAGGTTTGCATTAATTTCACTTTGAGAACCATCACGATAAGTAACTGTAATTTTACCGTCGGTAGAAACCACTATTTTAGATTTAGTTCCTGGATAAGATAGAGTCAGGCTACCATCTGCATTTGGAGTTAATTCACCTTTTGATACATCCGGAGCAACATCTCCATGTTGTTGCAAATTAGTAAGATTGTGCGGATTTTTAACAAAATTATTATAAACTTCCTTAACTTCATCTGGTGTCAAATGGTTCAAATCAGAAACCTGAACAGTATTACCACTTTGGATTTCATGACGTTCGTTGAAACCTTTGATAAGAAACTTAACTGAATCTCTAGCTACTTGACCATTGTACTGACCAGATGAGAAATTATAGGTGTACTCTTTCCCTATCTGTGCTGATAAATCGTTACCACCAACTGTACCTTGGAGATAACTAAATACATTCGGCCTGTTGATACCAGGTACACCTATCTGGTTTCCAACATAGTTAACACCTGGGACGGGATCGCTCGGGTCTGCTCCGTAGATATATATATTACTATTTGAACGACTTTGAATACCAATTAAATCATTAATTGAATCGCCATTATATACTTCTTTGTAACGATTATCAATATTGTATTGTGGGCCAAGTTTTGAAGTTGTTTGATTATTTGTAGGTTGTTGTCTATACCCCGTCGAAACACTTGCTGATTGAACTCTAGAAGCATTCCCTTGAGTATTTTGCCCGATAGGTGCTGAGCTGACCTGAACCTGCATATCAGCAGTCGCAGTCGGCACATTGTTATCATATTTAACTTTTACTTCAATCCTACCGCTTAAGTTTCTATTTTGTCCGTGTCTGTAATTATAAACAATTTCGGAACCCTGAGTAAAGGTTTTTCCATAGAGTAGCCGTTAAATGTTGCACTTTGGACATGGCCTCCTCGGCCGACATTTACCCTAACACCTACATTGCTCAAAGCACTATCAGCCTGAACATTCATAGTGTACGTCGCGATACCAGTAGCCTTATCAAAAGTAGCGCCAGGACTACTTACCGTCATACGTCCGTCATTCTGAGCAGTAGCCCAACTTGCACGAAGAGAAGTATCGCGTAACATAGCTTGGCCATTACGGGCATCACGCGCACCTGATTGAGCTCTCAAAACGGCATTGACAATTGAATTACGAGCCAAGGTAGCTTTTTGCACCACCTCTGTCCAATCACTCGTTGGATTCGCCAAAGCTTTTTCAATGGCTGTCACTGCTGCATTTACCTTAGTAATTGCAGAATCAGTGTTTGGCAAACCAGCAGCTTTCGCTAAGTATTCACCCATTTCAGCTGAAAGCTTGGTTAACTTCTTACGATTTTCTTCATTTTTCTTTACAGAAGTTTCCACAGATGACAACGTTGCAGCTGTCGCTCCAACTAAACTTGTTGTATCTGAATTCGTTTTAACAACATTTGACTCAATAGCAGCAGGCTTCAAAATTGATGAATCAATTTTGGCAACCTTTGATTCATTTTGAGTCGATACTTTCTTATCATCTTGAGTTTCAGATACAGTTTTTGCTGAGGAAGCTCCTACAGATGTTGACACACTACTTGTTTGGCTGGCAGATTGACTCACACTAGTTGACGTACTAGCAGCACCTGAAGCACTAGCGCTGGCTGAAGCCGATGTGCTAGCTGAGGCACTAACTGACGTACTAGCGGAAGCACTTGCTGAGGTGCTGGCTGAAGTACTAGCTGAGGTGCTAGTAGAAGCCGATTCTGAAATCGAAGTACTTTCACTCACAGAAGTAGACAAACTAGTAGAATTTTCCGAGTTACTTAGAGATGTCGTACCCAAAACTGCTGTATCATTTGTAACCAAAAGGTCTGGTTTTTCCAGTGTTTTTTCCACGGCTACTGTTTCATTTGCAAATACTTTTGTTTGAGTAGCAACACTACCACCTAAAACAGCCCCTGTGGCGGCAAGTCCCTTGATAATATCCAGACCTGTAATAGAAGGATTCACTTTATCCTCTACTACTTCAGTCATGACTTGAGTAGTATCTACACCACCCCGCAAAACCTTAAATAAACCAAAAAGAGAGGTTGAAGCTCTCAACCAATGCTTACCCGATTTAATTAACTTATAACGTGTCACACGGTCTGTCTCTCTATAACGACCATTCTGACGTCTAAAAAACATGTTTTACTCCTTTTCATCCACACCAAAGTATACACTATGGTCAATTTAATCATACACTTAAAAGTATACTTTAAATGCAAACTATTGTCAATCATCTTAATATATTTTTTACATGATATGATACTTCAAACTTATTTATATCCTTGTTTCAAGATAGTATTTAATATATACAATTTTAAATATGCTAAAAATCTATTGCATTGCTTAATGTAGATATACACATTAATACTAAAAAATACTAAAACATAAATAATTTGATTTCTATTTCTTAAAACAAAAAACTCATGAACGAATAACATCCATGAACTATGACGAGTTAGCGAGGTCCGTAGCTCGGGCAATTTCTAACTGTTACGACAAAAAAAGCCTACGAATCGATACTATTCGTGAACTTTGCTTAGCGAAGGGCTTAACCAAGTTACATACAAACTTGGCGTTAGTTACTTACATTGTTATACGATTAAATAAATTTACTGAACTACGACATGGAGTTTGGCAAATCAATTACATTTTCCAAACGTAGTTAGTAAGACAGTTACCCTTTTTTATCTATTACGACGGAAAAATCCACGAATCGATAATATTCGTGGATTTTTCCTAGTAAAGCGTTTAGGTAAGCCGATTTTTTTATACTACGACACTCACTACCCGTTACGACGTAAAGTTTTACGAATCGATATTATTCATAAAACTTTACTAGTGGAGCGCCTAGCCAAGTTACTTAGATTGTTACACAATCAAGTAAATTTACTGAACTACGACACTGAGTTTTACAAATCGATTCCATTTGTAAAACTCAGTTAGTGAAGCAGTTAGGCAAGTCTAATAGGACTTGCCGTAGCCTACTTAGATTGCTTTGCAATCCAGTAGGCTTACTGAATCACATTTTCTCTTCCAACTCTACGTCTGGATACTTATCCGCAAACCAGCGGAGGGCAAAGTCATTTTCAAAGAGGAAGACTGGCTGGTCAAAGCGGTCCTTAGCCAAGATATTTCGACTTGATGACATGCGTTCATCTAGGTCCTCAGGCTTGATCCAACGAACGGTCTTTTTACCCATTGGGCTCATGACCACTTCCGCATTGTACTCGCCTTCCATACGGTGCTTAAAGACTTCAAACTGGAGTTGTCCAACAGCACCTAGCATGTACTCACCTGTTTGGTAATTCTTATAAAGCTGAATAGCTCCTTCTTGCACCAATTGCTCAATCCCCTTGTGGAAGGATTTTTGCTTCATGACATTCTTGGCAGAAACTTTCATGAAAATCTCAGGGGTAAAGGTTGGCAGTGGTTCAAATTCAAACTTGTTTTTTCCAACTGTCAAAGTATCCCCAACCTGATAAGTACCTGTATCGTAAACCCCGATGATATCTCCTGCTACAGCGTTGGTCACATTCTCACGACTTTCCGCCATAAACTGGGTAACATTCGACAGCTTGGCACCCTTACCAGTACGAGGTAGGTTGACACTCATGCCACGCTCAAATTCACCTGATACGATACGGACAAAGGCGATACGGTCACGGTGACGAGGGTCCATATTGGCTTGGATTTTAAAGACAAATCCTGAGAAATCCTTGTCGTAAGGATCCACAATTTCACCATCTGTTTTCTTATGTCCATGTGGTTCTGGAGCAAACTTGAGGAAGGTTTCAAGGAAGGTCTGCACACCAAAGTTTGTCAAAGCTGAACCGAAGAAGACTGGCGTCAATTCTCCAGCCAAAATAGCTTCCTCTGAAAACTCATTCCCAGCTTCATTTAAAAGTTCGATATCATCCTTGACTTGCTCGTAGAAAGGATTACTACCAAAAAGCTTGTCCCCATCTTCTAAACTGGCAAAACGCTCATCTCCTTTATAGAGCTCCAAGCGTTGGTTATAGAGGTCATACAAGCCTTCAAAGGCTTTCCCCATCCCGATAGGCCAGTTCATCGGGTAGCTAGCAATTCCTAGGACTTCTTCCAACTCTTGCAAGAGATCCAGCGGCTCACGACCATCACGGTCCAGCTTGTTCATAAAGGTAAAGACTGGAATTCCACGGTGTTTCACGACCTCAAACAATTTCTTGGTTTGAGCCTCGATACCCTTGGCAGAGTCCACGACCATGACCGCAGCATCCACCGCCATCAAGGTACGATAGGTATCTTCTGAAAAGTCCTCGTGCCCTGGCGTGTCTAGGATATTCACGCGCTTGCCATCGTAGTCAAACTGCATAACAGATGAAGTCACCGAAATACCACGTTGCTTCTCGATATCCATCCAGTCAGACTTGGCAAAAGTTCCTGTTTTCTTTCCTTTTACCGTACCAGCCTCACGAATCTCGCCCCCAAAGTAGAGCAACTGCTCAGTGATGGTAGTTTTCCCCGCGTCAGGGTGGGAGATGATGGCAAAGGTACGACGTTTCTTAATTTCTTCTTGAATATTCATAAGTTCTCTTTCTTTGATTCTCTATTTTTAGTTGTTTCAATAGCTAAGAATGATTTTTACATTGGATTTTACCATTCCTTTCAACACTCCATTATATCGGATTTTAGCATTTTTTTCAATTTCTATTTTATATCAGACACTGCTAAAGTAGAACAATTCCACTTGCAATTTTTAAAATAAATGTTACAATGAATATAGAAAAAGGTGTTGCGTCAACAACACCCTACAGAGCCGTTTAAGACGGTGGCTGTAATTATATAACTAAAAAAATAGCTCGTTAACTCGCCAAAGTTAGGACGGCTATTTTTTTGTCTCTTTTACCAATTCAAGGATGAACTTCAGGAGCGTGATAACAAAGTTACCAGCTACAAACATGAGCGTCAAAGCCTCAAAGGGTGACAAATCTGGTTACTCCTTCTACTAAGATTTTACGGGTTCTGCACATAAGCATCACCATCCTTTCGATTTCGTAACCACCGTCTTCACTTCTCTGTTATACCATTGTATCATATAATTTCCCCTTTGAAATCCTCTTTTCAAATTAATCATCATTAAAACACATTCTCTAATCTCCACATGTCTTTTTTCAGCTTTACCTCCCTTATTTATAGGAAAATATGGTAAAATAGAACAGACTAAAAATCATCATTTCACGAAAGGATGCAAGATGAAAATTACGCAAGAAGAGGTAACACACGTTGCCAATCTTTCAAAATTAAGATTCTCTGAAGAAGAAACTTCTGCCTTTGCGACTACCTTGTCTAAGATTGTAGACATGGTTGAATTGCTGGGCGAAGTTGACACAACTGGTGTCGCACCTACTACAACTATGGCTGATCGCAAGACCGTACTCCGCCCTGATGTGGCCGAAAAAGGAACTGACCGTGATCTCTTGTTTAAAAACGTACCTGAAAAAGACAACTACTATATCAAGGTACCAGCTATCCTAGACGATGGAGGAGATGCCTAATGACTTTTAATAATAAAACTATTGAAGACTTGCACAATCTCCTTGTTTCTAAGGAAATTTCTGCAACTGAATTGACCCAAGCAACGCTTGAAGATATCCAATCGCGCGAGACAGCTATCAACGCTTCGTTACCATCGCTGAAGATCAAGCCCTTGCGCAAGCTAAGGCTATTGATGAAGCTGGAATTGACGCAGATAATGTCCTTTCAGGAATTCCACTTGCAGTTAAAGATAATATCTCTACTGACGGTATTCTCACAACCGCTGCCTCAAAAATGCTCTACAACTACGAGCCAATCTTTGATGCGACAGCCGTTTCCAATGCAAAATCTAAAGGCATGATTGTCGTAGGGAAAACCAACATGGACGAATTTGCCATGGGTGGTTCAGGTGAGACTTCTCACTATGGTGCCACTAAAAATGCTTGGGACCACAGCAAGGTTCCTGGTGGTTCTTCAAGTGGTTCTGCCGTAGCTGTAGCTTCAGGCCAAGTCCGCTTGTCGCTTGGTTCTGACACTGGTGGTTCCATCCGCCAACCTGCTGCCTTCAACGGGATCGTTGGTCTCAAACCAACCTACGGAACAGTTTCACGTTTCGGCCTCATTGCCTTTGGTAGCTCTCTAGACCAAATCGGACCTTTTGCACCAACAGTTAAGGAAAATGCCCTCTTGCTCAACGCTATTGCCAGCGAAGATGCTAAAGACTCTACTTCTGCCCCTGTCCGCATTGCCGACTTTACTTCAAAAATTGGTCAAGACATCAAGGGTATGAAAATCGCTTTGCCTAAGGAATACCTCGGTGAAGGAATTGACCCAGAAGTTAAGGAAACTATTCTTAATGCTGCCAAACACTTTGAAAAACTGGGTGCTATCGTTGAAGAAGTCAGCCTGCCTCACTCTAAATACGGTGTTGCCGTTTACTACATCATCGCTTCATCAGAAGCCTCATCAAACTTGCAACGTTTTGACGGTATCCGTTACGGCTACCGCGCAGAAGATGCAACCAACCTTGATGAAATCTATGTAAACAGCCGTAGCCAAGGTTTTGGTGAAGAAGTAAAACGTCGTATCATGCTAGGTACTTTCAGTCTTTCATCAGGTTACTATGACGCCTACTATAAGAAAGCTGGTCAAGTCCGTACCCTCATCATCCAAGATTTCGAAAACGTCTTTGCGGATTACGACTTGATTTTGGGACCAACTGCACCAAGTGTTGCTTATGACTTGGACTCACTTAACCACGACCCAGTTGCCATGTACTTGGCTGACCTCTTGACCATCCCAGTCAACTTAGCTGGTCTCCCAGGAATTTCAATTCCTGCTGGATTCTCTCAAGGTCTACCTGTCGGACTACAATTGATTGGCCCTAAATACTCTGAGGAAACCATTTACCAAGCTGCTGCTGCTTTTGAGGCGACAACAGACTACCACAAACAACAACCCGTGATTTTTGGAGGTGATAACTAATGAACTTTGAAACAGTCATTGGACTTGAAGTCCACGTAGAGCTCAACACCAATTCAAATCTTCTCACCTACTTCTGCCCACTTCGGAAATGACCAAAATGCCAACACTAACGTGATTGACTGGTCTTTCCCAGGAGTTCTGCCAGTTCTCAATAAAGGGGTTGTCGATGCTGGTATCAAGGCTTCTCTTGCCCTCAACATGGACATCCACAAAAAAATGCACTTCGACCGCAAGAACTACTTCTACCCTGATAATCCCAAAGCCTACCAAATTTCTCAGTTTGATGAGCCAATCGGTTATAACGGTTGGATTGAAGTCGATCTAGAAGACGGTACAACTAAGAAAATCGGTATCGAACGTGCCCACCTAGAAGAAGACGCTGGTAAAAACACCCACGGTACAGATGGCTACTCTTATGTTGACCTCAACCGCCAAGGGGTGCCATTGATTGAGATTGTATCTGAAGCTGACATGCGTTCTCCTGAAGAAGCCTATGCTTATCTAACAGCCCTCAAGGAAGTCATCCAGTACGCTGGTATTTCTGACGTTAAGATGGAAGAAGGTTCGATGCGTGTGGATGCCAACATCTCCCTTCGTCCGTATGGTCAAGAAAAATTCGGTACCAAAACTGAGTTGAAGAACCTCAACTCCTTCTCAAACGTTCGCAAAGGTCTTGAATACGAAGTTCAACGTCAAGCTGAAATCCTTCGCTCAGGTGGTCAAATCCGCCAAGAAACACGTCGTTACGATGAGGCTAACAAAGCAACCATCCTCATGCGTGTCAAGGAAGGTGCTGCAGACTACCGCTACTTCCCAGAGCCAGACTTACCTCTCTTTGAAATTTCAGATGAGTGGATTGAGGAAATGCGTACTGAATTGCCAGAGTTTCCAAAAGAACGCCGTGCGCGCTACGTATCTGACCTTGGCTTGTCAGACTACGATGCTAGCCAGTTGACTGCAAATAAAGTCACTTCTGATTTCTTTGAAAAAGCTGTTGCCCTTGACGGTGACGCTAAACAAGTCTCTAACTGGCTCCAAGGAGAAGTTGCTCAGTTCTTGAATGCCGAAGGCAAAACACTTGAACAAATAAAATTGACACCAGAAAACTTGGTTGAAATGATTGCCATCATCGAAGACGGCACGATTTCTTCTAAGATTGCCAAGAAAGTCTTTGTCCACCTAGCTAAAAATGGCGGTGGAGCGCGTGAATACGTGGAAAAAGCAGGTATGGTTCAAATCTCAGATCCAGCTGTCTTGATTCCAATTATCCACCAAGTCTTTGCCGATAACGAAGCTGCTGTTGCCGACTTCAAGTCAGGCAAACGCAACGCAGACAAGGCCTTCACAGGATTCCTTATGAAAGCAACCAAAGGCCAAGCCAACCCACAAGTGGCCCTTAAACTCCTTTCCCAGGAATTAGCGAAGTTGAAAGAAGATGAATAACAAACTTTTTATATACCTTTTTCTATTTTAGAAAGAAGAAAAAATGAACAAATTTTTACGATTGCTATTTGTTTTAGTCATCATCGCTATGCTAGGCGCTTCTATACTACAAATTTTCTTTCCATCATACATGGGAAGTCACTCCGGGTACGGAATCTCTGCTGGTTGGCAACGAGAAATTGGAATATGGAACCTAGCTGTATTGATTCTTATTCTCGGTGTCAATATTAAGTACGATTGGTTCTATCTACGAATCGTGCTTCTCGCTCTCATCTTCGGTGGGATTGGAATAGGAACAAATCACTTAGTCAATTTTATGGAGTATCATTCCCCTGTAAATGCTATCGGTGCTTTCGAAAATTACTTGCTAGTGACGGGGTGGATTGTAGGTTGGTTCATTGAACATCATTCCATAAAGAAGCTAACTTCTAGTAAATAACGACAAGTATATCTTAGATGATTTTTAAAGGTTATAATATAGTTTAATAATCATTCAAATTAAGAAATCTACCTTTTCAATAACCTCAATGCCAATCAAGAACTCTTTAACGAACTTGCTAAACAAGAGGCCAAGCCAACCCACAAGTTGCCCTTAAACTCCTTGCCCAGGAATTAGCGAAGTTGAAAGAAGATTAACACGTAAAAGAAACCAGCCCTGAGGTTGGTTTTTTCACTCCTACCATCTCCCAATAACTATTTTGGCTTTATTTCCGGAATATTTTATGGTAAAATGAAGAGTAATAATATTTATTAAAGAGGTAAAAACATGATTGAAGCAAGCAAATTGAAAGCTGGTATGACATTTGAAACTGCAGACGGAAAATTGATCCGCGTTTTGGAAGCTAGCCACCACAAACCAGGTAAAGGGAACACGATCATGCGTATGAAATTGCGTGATGTCCGTACTGGTTCTACATTTGACACAAGCTACCGTCCAGAAGAAAAATTCGAACAAGCTATTATCGAAACTGTTCCAGCTCAATACTTGTACAAAATGGATGAAACTGCCTACTTCATGAACACTGAAACTTACGACCAATACGAAATCCCAGTCGTAAATGTTGAAAATGAATTGCTTTACATCCTTGAAAACTCTGATGTGAAAATTCAATTCTACGGAACAGAAGTAATCGGTGTAACTGTACCAACTACTGTTGAATTGACAGTCGCTGAAACACAACCATCTATCAAAGGTGCTACTGTTACAGGTTCTGGTAAACCAGCAACTATGGAAACTGGACTTGTTGTCAACGTTCCCGACTTCATCGAAGCTGGACAAAAATTGATCATCAACACTGCAGAAGGAACTTACGTTTCTCGTGCCTAATCTCTAGAAAGAGGTCATTCTATGGGAATTGAAGAACAATTTGGCGAAATCGTTATCGCTCCACGTGTACTTGAAAAAATCATTACCATCGCAACTGCTAAAGTTGAGGGTGTCCACTCATTTTCAAATAAATCCGTATCTGATACCCTATCAAAATTTTCTCTAGGTCGTGGCGTTTATCTTAAAAATATCGAAGAAGAGCTGACAGCTGATATCTATCTCTATCTTGAGTACGGTGTGAAGGTACCAAAAGTCGCTCTTACTATTCAAAAAGCAGTCAAAGATGCTGTTCGTGATATGGCTGATGTGGAACTTGCTGCTGTCAACATTCATGTTGCAGGAATCGTTCCAGACAAAACACCAAAACCTGAGTTGAAAGATCTATTTAACGAGGACTTCCTCAATGACTAGTCCATTATTAGAATCTAGACGTGAACTTCGTAAATGCGCTTTTCAAGCTCTTATGAGCCTTGAATTCGGCACAGATATGGAGACAGCTTGTCACTTTGCCTACACGCATGATCGTGAAGATGCAGATGTGCAGATCCCTGCCTTTCTTCTGAACTTGGTTTCTGGCGTTCAAGCTCAAAAAGACGAGCTGGATAAACAAATCAACCAGCACCTCAAGTCAGGCTGGACAGTTGAACGATTGACCTTGATCGAAAAAAACTTACTACGCTTGGGAATCTTTGAAATCACATCATTTGATACACCTCAGCTGGTAGCAGTCAATGAAGCTATTGAACTCGCTAAAAATTTTTCAGATCAAAAATCAGCCCGTTTTATCAACGGACTGCTTAGTCAATTTGTAACAGAAGAACAGTAAACAGAAAAAGTGTTTGACAGCTGTCAAACACTTTTTCTTTGCCTCCCACTATCTAAAAAAGTGGTAATAGATATAATTGTAAATAAAAATCCAGATAGGTTTTGCATGATTGAGAAAGTTGAAAAAACTATGACAGAGAATGGTCAATCGTATATTAGATGTATAGCGATAGACAAGAGCGAAAAAGAGACCAATCAGACTATAATATAATAAACTAATTGGGTCTCGGTGAGATAGTATCAAATGACTGAGTCCAAAGATAAGACCTGATAAGATGACATCTAAATAGTACTTTGACTTAGGAAAGAAGGTATTCATAAAATACCCTCTATCAAGAGTCTCCTCAAAAATAGGGCCGATGATTACAGGAAGTACAAAAGATAAGATAGTCGATAAAAAAGTTGGTTGTCCATTTGAAAGAACCACGGTAAAATACTCATCATGAATATTCCTATGATTAATCAAATGAGCATAGCGTGCCCAAAAATTACCGAGAATCTGATAAACCACATAACCTGCAAATAAGTAGAAGATAGTTGACCAGTTCCAGATCTTTTTCTCAAAGATAAAGAGCATCTTTTTCTTTTTTAACCACCAAATTAATAGAAGGAAATTTCCTACTAATCCCATTGTTAAAATAAGAGAGTAAACATCAGCGCCTAACCCTAAAATTATCGTCACATACAATCCAATTGTTTGTGGTAAATAGGTAGATAGTAAAATAATAAGCAAAAATATTCCAAATTGTCTTAGTTTCTTTGTGTTTCTCATCGTACTTTTTTTGAAAGATTATCCTGCTCGGAAACCGTACTTCCAAGCATCCCTATAAGAATTAAGTGCCCCTTGCCCCATATAGGGAGCAAATTCTCTATAATATAACCATCTACCATAACCATCTTCCCAAACGGCAAGACCACCTGAAGTTTGCTCTAAGTCCTCAGTTGAAAGAACTGTAAATGTTTCTGTACCTGTCATTGCAAGTACCTTCTTAAAATAAATTTTTGTAAGCTTACATCTACAGTATACATCTTTTTTGTCTATTTTATTAATCTTCCCCTCAACTGTCAATTTTTCGGTCTGAACTGCATTTTTCTAAAAAAATGAGACCTTTCTAGTCTCATTTAGTCATTCTTAGTATTTTCTAAATCGTTTATAACGCTCTTCCAACAAATCTTCTAGCGGTTTTTGTGAAAGTCTAGCTAGATCAGCTTGAAGTTCTTTTTTGACATTCTTAATCAGTTCTTTACTAGAAAGTCCTGCCTCAGAAATCACCTTATCCACCACGGCCATTTCTAACAGCTCATGTGAGGTGATTTTCATCAGTTCTGCTGCTTCCATGGCACGACTACCATCCTTCCATAGAATGGAAGCAAAGCCTTCTGGACTGAGAATAGCATAGATAGAATTTTCCAGCATCCAGACACGGTCTGCGACTGCTAGAGCCAGAGCCCCACCTGAACCACCTTCACCGATAATGATAGCAATAATCGGAACTTTCAGGTCACTCATTTCCATGAGATTGCGAGCAATAGCTTCTCCCTGTCCACGTTCTTCCGCTCCCACACCAGGATAGGCACCTGCAGTATTGATAAAGGTCACAACTGGACGGCCAAACTTTTCAGCCTGTTTCATCAACCGTAGGGCCTTGCGGTAGCCTTCTGGATGCGGTTGTCCAAAATTCCGTTTTAAATTGTCTTGCAAACTCTTGCCTTTTTGGATACCAACCACTGTTACAGCCTGCTCTCCAAGCCAGCCAATACCACCAACAACTGCACCATCGTCACGAAAAGAACGGTCACCGTGTAATTGGATAAATTCATCAAAAATGCCTGTCGCAAAGTCCAAGGTTGTCAAGCGACTCTGCTCACGCGCTTCTCTGACTATTTTTGCAATATTCATCTAGGACTCCCTCCGTGCAATCTAACTAGACTAGCAATCGTATCTGGCAAGTCTCTTCTTTTGACAATAGCATCCACAAAACCATGTTCCAATAGGAATTCTGCCTTTTGGAACCCCTCAGGCAAGCTTTCACGAACCGTATTTTCAATCACACGGCGCCCAGCAAAACCGACCAAGCTCTGTGGTTCAGCCAGAATGATATCTCCTTCCATAGCGAAAGAAGCTGTTACACCACCTGTCGTTGGATCTGTCAAAATGGTCAAGTAAAATAGGCCTGCATTTGAATGACGTTTAACTGCTGCAGAGATCTTGGCCATCTGCATGAGACTCATGATTCCTTCCTGCATACGGGCTCCACCAGAGGCGGTGAAGAGAATAACTGGCAATTGTTCGACAGTCGCATACTCAAACAAGCGAGTAATTTTTTCCCCTACAACCGTACCCATAGATGCCATGATAAAGTTGGAATCCATAATCCCAAGAGCCACAGTCTGACCTTTAATAAGAGCTGTTCCTGTCACAACAGCTTCATCCAGCCCTGTTTTTTCACGCATAGCTGCTAGTTTCTTTTGATAACCAGGGAAATGCAAGGGATCCTTGCTTTCAATCCCTGTAAACAATTCCTTGAAAGTTCCCATATCAATCGTCAAAGCCAAGCGTTCTTGGGCAGAAATACGAAAAGTATAGCTACATTGTGGACAGATACGCTCACTTCCTAGATCTTTCTGATAGATGGTATGCTTACAACCCGGACACTTAGAAAATAATTCATCTGGAACCTCTGGCTTTGCTTGAGGTTTTTCCCTAACCGAACGATTAGGATTGATTCGAATATATTTATCTTTTTTACTAAATAGAGCCATTGATTCCCCTTTTCGGTTTAAACTCTTAAAGTCATTTTATTCTTTTTCTTGATATTTAGGTAAGAAGGTTTCCATCAAGAAGGAAGTATCATAATCCCCAGCAATGACATTGCGATCTGAAATGAGGTCAAGCTGGAAATCTGCATTGGTCTGCACCCCCTCTATCTCTAGTTCATAGAGGGCACGTTGCATTTTCATCAAGGCATCAAAACGATTTTCACCGTGAACGATGACTTTGGCAATCATACTGTCATAATAAGGTGGAATGGTATAGCCTGGATAAACTGCAGAATCTACACGTAAACCAACACCTCCACTTGGCAGATAGAGATTGGTAATCTTACCTGGACTTGGAGCAAAGTTAAAGGCTGGATTTTCTGCATTGATACGACATTCAATAGCATGACCGCGTAGAACAATATCTTCTTGCTTAACAGACAGAGGTTGACCTGCTGCAATACGAATTTGTTCCTTAACAATATCCACACCTGAAACAAATTCTGTTACTGGATGTTCTACTTGTACACGAGTATTCATCTCCATAAAATAGAATTTACCGCTGGCTTCATCAAGAAGAAACTCAATAGTCCCTGCATTCTCATAGCCAACAGACTCTGCCGCTCGAACAGCAGCAGCACCGATTTCATGGCGCAGCGTTTTTCCGATTGCAATCGAAGGACTTTCTTCCAAAACCTTTTGGTTATTCCGTTGAAGAGAACAATCCCGTTCACCTAAATGAATCACATGTCCATGCTCATCTCCTAGGATTTGAACCTCAATGTGACGAGCTGGATAGATAACCCGTTCAATGTACATGGCACCATTGCCATAATTGGCCTTAGCTTCACTAGAGGCCGTTTCAAAGGCTGAAACGAGGTCTTCTGGTTTTTCAACCTTACGAATCCCTTTACCACCTCCACCTGCTGAAGCCTTGAGCATAACAGGATAGCCAATTTTTTCAGCAACAATCAAGGCTTCCTCAGAGTCATGCACTTCTCCATCCGAACCTGGAATGACAGGCACACCTGCTTTGATCATCTGAGCGCGCGCATTGATCTTATCCCCCATCATATCCATGACATGACCAGATGGGCCGATAAACTTGATACCAACTTCTTCACACATGGTCGCAAATTTGGAATTTTCACTAAGAAATCCAAAACCTGGGTGAATAGCTTCTGCCTCAGTCAAGACTGCAGCTGATAGAACCGCATTAATATTGAGATAAGACTCTGTTGGCTTACCAGGGCCGATACAAACTGCTTCATCTGCCAAAAGCGTATGAAGGGCTTCCTTATCAGCAGTTGAATAAACCGCCACCGTCGCAATGCCCAATTCACGCGCCGCACGGATAATACGAACCGCAATTTCACCACGATTGGCAATTAAAATTTTTCGAAACATGGAGAACCTCCTTAGTTCCCTATTGCAAAGGTAAGAGTACCACTAGCTGCAAGCTTGCCATCCACTTCAGCCTTTGCTTCAACCACGGCAATGGTACCGCGACGTTTTACAAACGTTGCCGTCATAACTAATTGATCACCTGGTACAACTTGCTTCTTGAATTTAACCTTGTCCATACCAGCGTAAAAGACCAGTTTTCCTTTATTTTCAGGTTTTGACAACTCCAAGACACCAGCTGTTTGCGCCAATGCTTCCATAATCAGAACACCTGGCATGACAGGGTATTGAGGAAAATGACCGTTAAAGAAGGGCTCGTTAATGGTCACATTTTTGATAGCAACAATAGTGTCCTCGCTCACTTCCAAGACACGGTCTACTAGGAGCATAGGATAACGGTGGGGAAGGGCCTCTTTGATTCCTTGAATATCGATCATTTGATACGTACCAATCCTTTACCAAACTCAACCATTTCTTCGTTAGAAACGAGAATTTCCGTTACCACACCATCCTTAGGTGCTGGAATTTCATTCATGACTTTCATGGCTTCGATAATTACCAATGTTTGACCTTTTTTAACACTATCACCAACTGTTACAAAGGCAGGTTTATCTGGACCAGCAGCCAAGTAAGCCACTCCAACAAGTGGGCTCTCTACAACATCTCCCTCAGCAGCCACACTTGTTTCTGCTGGAGCTGGAACTTCTTCTGCTACAGTCTCTGCTGGAGCAGATGTAGGAGCTACTGGACTCGGTGTTGCTAGAACGGGCGCTGGAGCGACTTGAGCTGCAACTTCAGACACCATTCTCGCTTCATTCTTGCTAAACTGCAACTCATCCGTCCCATTCTTATAAGAAAACTCTCTCAAACTTGACTGGTCAAATTGGGCCATCAAGTCTTTAATATCGTTTAAATTCATACTTATTTATTCTCCCAACGTTTGAAAGCAAGAACTGCATTGTGGCCACCAAAACCAAAGGTATTTGAAATAGCGTATGGAATTTCTTGCTCCAAGCCTTGTCCATAGACGACATTGGCTTCGATATAATCTGATACTTCACTTGTTCCAGCTGTCATTGGTACAAAGTTATGACGCATAGCCTCGATTGTTACGATAGCTTCTACTGCACCCTGCAGCACCCAGCAAATGTCCTGTGAAAGACTTGGTTGATGATACAGGCACTTCCTTACCAAGAACAGCTACGATCGCACCACTTTCTCCTTTTTTCATTAGCAGGAGTTGACGTTCCGTGAGCATTGACATAGGCTACTTGTTCTGGGGAAATCTCAGCTTCTTCCAAGGCAAGTTTGATGGCCTTGATAGCTCCCTGACCTTCTGGATGAGGAGAAGTCATGTGGTAGGCATCACAGGTATGTCCATAACCAACCACTTCAGCAAGGATAGTTGCCCCACGTTTTTTTCAGCGTGTTCAAGGCTTTTCAAGAACCAACATCCCTGAACCTTCTCCCATGACAAAACCGTTACGGTCTTTATCAAATGGAATAGAAGCACGAGATGGATCCTCTGTAGTAGAGAGAGCTGTTAGGGCTTGGAAACCAGCAATAGCAAAAAGGTGTAATAGAAGCTTCTGAACCACCTACTAACATAACATCTTGGAAACCAAACTTAATGGAACGGAAGGCATCCCCAATCGCGTCATTTGATGAAGCGCAGGCAGTATTGATGGATTTACAAACACCGTTTGCTCCAAAACGCATAGCAACATTTCCTGAAGCCATATTTGGTAAGGCTTTTGGAAGGGTCAATGGTTTCACACGTTTTGGTCCTTTGTCATGGAGGCGAAGCACTTGATCTTCAATTTCTTTGATTCCACCAATACCTGAGGCAACAATAACACCAAAACGATCTTTATCAAGGGCCTCTACATCCAAATTGGCATGATTAACAGCTTCTTGGGCTGCGTACAAGGCATACAAAGAGTAGTTATCAAAACGATTGGTATCTTTCTTTACAAAGTATTTATCAAAAGGAAAATCTTGGACTTCTGCCGCATTATGCACATCAAAGTCACTATGATCAAATTTTGTAATTTGACCAATTCCGATTTTTCCAGTTGTCAAACTATTCCAAAATTCTTCTGGTGTATTTCCGATTGGAGATGTTACTCCATAACCTGTTACTACTACGCGATTTAGTTTCATCTTTTTTACCTCTAGCTTCTGCTACATACTTAAGCCACCATCAATGGCAACCACTTGACCAGTTAGATAATCTTGGCCTGCTAAAAATACTGTCAAATCTGCAACCTGCTCTGCCTGCCCAAATGCTTTCATAGGAATTTGTGCCAGCATAGCATCTTTTACCTTGTCTGATAGAACAGCTGTCATATCGGACTCAATCATTCCAGGCGCGATAGCGTTAACCCTAATATTGCGATTGGCCACTTCACGCGCCACAGACTTGGTAAAACCAATCAGACCAGCCTTAGAAGCTGCATAGTTAGCTTGACCGATATTTCCCATCAAACCAACAACACTAGACATATTAATGATAGCACCTTCTCTGACTTTCATCATCGGTTTCAAGACTGATTGTGTCATGTTAAAGGCACCAGTCAGGTTAACCTTGAGCACTTTTTCAAAATCTGCTTCTGTCATCTTGAGCATAAGGGTATCTTGGGTAATTCCTGCATTGTTGACCAAAACATCTACTGAACCCAGCTCTTCAATAGCTTGCTCAACCATACGCTTAGCGTCTGCAAAATCTGATACATCTCCTGAAATAGGAACCACCTTGACACCATAGTTTGAAAACTCGGCTAGCAAGTCTTCTGAAATGACCCCACGGCTGTTTAAGACAATATTGGCTCCTGCTTGAGCAAACTTGTGGGCAACGGCAAGACCAATTCCACGACTCGAACCTGTAATAAAGATATTTTTATTTTTTAGTTGCATTCTTTTCTCCTGTTTCCTCTTGTATTTATGGGAGAAGGGATTACTCGTTTTCTAGCAAAGTTTCCAAACTAGCCTGATCTTCAACATTGGCTAGTTTAGCGGTCTTATCAATTTTTTTGACAAAGCCTGACAAGACTTTCCCCGGGCCAATCTCGATAAAGTTGGTTACGCCTGCTTCTTGCATAACCGCAATACTTTCATAGAAACGAACTGGTTCCTTGATCTGACGCGTCAAAAGTTGAGCAATGTCTTCTTTTTTCATGACCGTAGCTTCTGTATTGCCGACTAGGGGACAAGTAAAATCTGAAAAACTTACCTGAGCTAGAGTTTCAGCTAGTTTCTGGCTAGCAGGCTCAAGGAGAGCGGTATGAAAAGGTCCTGAAACCTTAAGAGGAATCAAGCGTTTAGCTCCTGCTTCCTGCAAGAGTTCAACAGCTCGGTCAACTGCAGTCACTTCTCCACCAATCACGATTTGTGCAGGTGTGTTATAGTTAGCTGGGGTAACCACTCCAAGTTCAGAAGCTTTTGACAGGCTTCCTCAATAACCTCTACTGGTGTATTAAGAACTGCCACCATCTTGCCAGAGCCAGCAGGGGCCGCTTCTTCCATATAGGCACCACGTTTAGCAACCAAGGCTACCGCATCTTCAAAATCCAAGGCACCGCTGGCCACCAAGGCAGAGTATTCTCCAAGGGACAAACCAGCAACCATATCAGGCTGATAGCCCTTTTCTTGCAATAAACGGTAGATAGCAACTGAAGTCGCTAAAATAGCTGGTTGCGTATAGCGGGTCTGATTGAGTTTTTCTTCTTCCGTATCGATAAGATGACGCAAATCATAACCGAGTACCTGACTCGCTTGATCAATCGTTTCTTTGACAATCGGATACTGATCATAGAGATCCCGTCCCATACCTAGATACTGGGCACCTTGACCAGCAAATAAAAAGGCTGTTTTAGTCATTTCTTACAACTCCTGCCCAACGAGAGGCTTCTTCTTGAATTTTCTTAGCTGCTCCGTAATACAAATCTTTTAGGATTTCTTCAACGGTTTCTTCTTTGGAAACAAGGCCTGCAATTTGACCTGCCATAACAGAACCACCATCCACATCTCCGTGAACAACCGCTTTGGCTAGAGCACCCGCTCCCATTTGTTCAAAGATTTCCAAATCAGGATTTTCTTGTTTAAAGGCATCTTTTTCAGCCTGTTCAAAATCACGAGTCAACTGATTTTTAATCGCACGAACAGCGTGTCCAAAGTGTTGAGCTGAAATCGTAGTATCAATATCTCGAGCTTTTAAAATTTTCGCCTTATAATTTGGATGGGCATTAGACTCTTTTGCAACGACAAAACGAGTTCCAACCTGAATAGCCTCTGCACCTAGCATAAAGCCAGCTGCAGCACCTTCACCATCCGCAATCCCTCCTGCAGCAATAACAGGAATAGATACAGCAGCAGCAACCTGGCGCACCAAGGTCATGGTTGTTAATTTCCCAATATGTCCCCCAGCTTCCATTCCTTCTGCAATAACAGCATCCGCACCGATTTTTTCCATGCGTTTAGCTAGGGCAACACTTGGTACAACTGGAATAACTGTTATACCAGCAGCATGGAATCGTTCCATGTATTTGCTTGGATTTCCTGCTCCTGTTGTCACTACCTTAACACCCTCCTCGATAACGAGGTCTACAATATCTTCCACAAAGGGAGACAAAAGCATGATGTTGACACCGAAGGGTTTATCAGTCAATGATTTGATTTTATCAATATTTGCCTTGACAACTTCTTTAGGGGCATTTCCCCCACCGATAATCCCTAGTCCTCCAGCCTTGGAAACAGCCCCTGCCAAATCACCATCAGCAACCCAGGCCATTCCTCCTTGGAAAATAGGATAATCAATGTTCAATAATTCTGTAATACGCGTTTTCATAGTGCCTCCATCGTTTCTTGCTTACGTAATAGTTCGATATCGTCATAATTTGAAAATCAAACTATTGCCTAAACAAGAGGGAGCGGGTTTCCCTACTCCTTCTATCTATATTCTGTTTATTTTGTTTGCTCTTCAACATAGGCAACCAAGTCACCAACTGTTTTCAAGTCATCTTCTGCTTCGATTTGGATATCAAAAGCATCTTCGATTTCTGAGATTACTTGGAACAAGTCCAATGAATCTGCGTCCAAGTCATCAAAAGTTGATTCAAGTGTTACTTCTGATGCGTCTTTTCCAAGTTCTTCAACGATAATTTCTTGTACTTTTTCAAATACTGCCATAATAGGACTCCTTTAAAATAAATAGTTTTTTATAACAATGTGTTCACCACATGATTACCTAAATTGTAAGAATGAGTGTACCCCAGGTCAAGCCTCCACCGAAGCCTGATAGCAGAACAGTCTGACTACCATCTAAACGGATGAGGCCTTGTTCTACACACTCTGAAAGTAAAATCGGGATACTTGCTGCACTGGTATTGCCATATTCCATCATATTAGCTGGAAGTTTGTCTCGGTCGACACCGATTTTCCTAGCCATCTTATCCAAGATACGGTCATTAGCCTGATGAAGTAGCAGATAATCCAAGTCTCTTGCCTCTACAGGAGATTCTTCAATAGTCTGGTTAATAGACTTGGCTACATCCCGAATAGCAAAATCAAAGACTGCGCGTCCATCCATCTTCAAAAATGAATCTGCACTTTCTTGATCTGAAAATGGAGAATGTAAGCCTGAATGTCCATACGTTAGACATTCGCTGCGACTTCCATCACTATTGAGACTCTCAGCCAAGAAATGCTCTTGCTCGCTAGCTTCTAGCAAGACACCACCAGCACCATCTCCAAATAAAACAGCTGTTGATCGGTCCGACCAATCGACTGCTTTAGAGAGAGTTTCACTGCCAATCACCAAGCCTTTTTGAAAGCGACCAGAAGCGATAAACTTTTCAGCAGTTGAAAGAGCAAATACAAATCCACTACAAGCAGCTGTTAAGTCAAAAGCAAAGGCCTTATTAGCACCAATATTAGCTTGGATACGAGCAGCTGTAGAGGGCATCATCGAATCAGGAGTAATGGTAGCTAGAATGATAAAATCCAACTCCTCTCCTGTGACTCCAGCTTTTGCCATCAGTTTCTTAGCAACCTCTGTAGCCAAATCACTAGTAGATTCTGTTCTTGAGATATGCCTTTGTCGTATTCCCGTCCGACTTGAAATCCACTCATCATTGGTATCCATAATCTGAGCCAAATCATGATTTGTAACCACTTGCTCAGGCACATAATGAGCAACCTGGCTTATTTTTGCAAAAGCCATTATCTCAAATCCTCCAAAAATTGATAAAGATTGGTCAAACCTTTGCTCATAACCTCAATTTCTTGCTTACTCATACCATCAATGATTTTTTCAACCATAGCCTTATGGAAGCGTTTATGTAGCCTATGAACCAAGCGACCTTTCTTTGTCAAATGCAGATGCACCACACGTCGATCATGTTCTGAACGAATGCGTTCAATGTACCCCTTGCGTTCGAGATTATTCAAACTAGTCGTAACTGTCCCAAGAGTCACCATCAACTCTTTCGACACTTGACTTGGTGTCACATCTGGGAATTTCCCAATCACATCAATCGTATGCATTTCTTTGATGGAGATATCCTTGAAACGACTACCTCTCAAGCTAACTTCCTCAATAACGAGGACATTGTTAAATATAGACGTTAAATATTCATTAATTCGTTGGTAGTCCAAACTTTCTTTCCCTCCTTCTCAAAAAAACTTTTACAATCAAAACATTTGACAGAAGAATTATATCAAAGTTCAAAGAATGGCGCAAGTATTTTTTTATTTTCCTGTAAATTTAGGTCTTCTTCTCTCCGAATGAGCCCGAACTCCCTCTTTGAAATCCTCTGTTTTAGCTAGTGATTCCTGTAGATGCAGTTCTAAAACAGCATAATCTTGCCAATCTTTAAATTGGCTCTCCCACACCAACTTCTTAATAGCAGCATAGGAATTACTTGAACCACGTCTTAATTTTTTAAGAAGCTGTTCTCTCGTTTTTTCTAACTTATCAGCTTCAGAAATACGGTAAACCACACCCCACTCTAGAGCTTTTTCTGCTGTCAAAGCCTCTCCTGTCATAGCTAATTGAGTAGCACGCGTCACACCGATACTTCGGCTCAAGAGATGAATTCCTCCTGCATCTGGAGCCAAACCAACTCCAACAAAAGCTTGGATAAATTTAGCCTTATCCGTTGCCAGACAGAAATCTGCAGCAACAGCCATATTCGCTGCAGCACCTGCAACAGCCCCATCAACCTCCATCAAAACAGGCTTTGCAATTTGCTTGATTTTATAAGAAATAGCATTGACTAGTTCTGCGATTTTCGTCAATGATGGAATATCATCCTCATCCACTGCCCTCTTCATCTCTACTAAATCTCCCCCAACTGAAAAGACTTTGCCGTTCGCATTGATCAAGATAAAATGCACAGCTGGATCCTCTTCCGCCAGAGTCAAGGCTTCTAAAATTTCCTCACACATGGGGATATGGAAACCATTAGCGACATCAGGACGGTTTAAAGTAATAATTGCCAAATCCTCTTCGAGCTGATAAATAATATGTTCCATCTGGACTCCTTTTTATTTTTATAAGCAAGTTAAATCATTTTATTTTCAAAGTATATCTTTTTTACTCTAAAAAAGCAAGAATAAGAATGTAATAAGTGTCTCAGCCGATTTTAGATTCCTGATCTTTCCCTGTAAAATAGCTTATTTTCTTCATTGAAAAAAGGCTTTCTTTCTGCTATAATCGTATAAAATACTTACTTTAGGAGTTCTTATGAAAGTTGTTAAATTTGGAGGTAGCTCTCTTGCCTCTGCTAGTCAATTAGAAAAAGTTTTGAACATCGTCAAAAGCGATAAAGAGCGCCGTTTTGTAGTCGTTTCTGCGCCTGGTAAACGCAATGCTGAAGATACTAAGGTTACGGATGCCTTGATTAAATACTACCGCGACTATGTTGCTGGTAACGATATTAGCAAAAGTCAGAACTGGATTATTGAACGCTATGCCGCTATGATTAGTGAATTGGAACTGAAACCAGCTGTTCTAGAAAAAATTTCAAAAAGTATTCGGGCCTTGGCAACTCTTCCTATCGAAGAAAACGAATTTCTCTACGACACTTTCCTAGCAGCGGGTGAAAACAACAATGCCAAATTGATTGCTGCCTATTTTAACCAAAACGGTATCGATGCACGCTATGTTCACCCTAGAGAAGCTGGGATTGTGGTAACAAGTGAGCCGGGCAACGCTCGCATCGTGCCATCAAGTTATGACAAGATTGAAGAATTGACAAATGCAAATGAAGTCCTTGTCATTCCTGGTTTCTTTGGAGTTACCAAGGAAAATCAAATCTGTACCTTCTCGCGTGGAGGATCAGACATTACAGGTTCTATCATTGCTGCAGGTGTAAAAGCCGACCTCTATGAAAACTTTACAGACGTTGATGGTATCTTTGCAGCCCACCCAGGTATTATCCACCAACCACACTCGATTCCTGAGTTAACCTACCGTGAAATGCGTGAGTTGGCCTATGCAGGATTCTCAGTTCTTCATGACGAAGCTCTTCTTCCTGCCTACCGAGGAAAAATTCCTCTGGTTATCAAGAATACCAACAATCCTGACCATCCAGGTACTCGTATCGTTCTAAAACACAGTAGTGATGAATTTCCAGTTGTAGGAATTGCCGGTGATTCTGACTTTGTCAGCATCAACATGTCTAAATACCTCATGAACCGCGAAATTGGATTTGGTCGCAAGGTTCTGCAAATCCTTGAAGACCTCAACATTGGTTGGGAACATATGCCAACTGGTATCGACGATCTTTCAATCATTCTCCGTTCTCGTGAACTAACTCCTATCAAGGAAGAAGAAATCCTGCGTCAATTGGTTCAAAAAGCTGAAGTAGACCATGCAGAAATCGAACACGACCTTTCAATCATTATGATTGTTGGAGAAAAAATGAAGAGTCATATCGGAGTAACTGCTACTGCTACACGTGCTCTATCTGAAAACAAGATCAATATCCAGATGATGTCTCAAGGTTCTAGTGAAGTTTCTATCATGTTTGTTGTCAATAAAGACCAAGAAAAAGCAGCAATTAAAGCCCTCTACAATGCCTTTTTTTCGGTGAAAGTAAGGAAGACTAATCATGGCCCAATCTCTTAACAAAACAGTGCTTCTCAGCACGACAGGCACTTCCTACCTCTCTATCGCTGGAAAAGTTGGGAAATTCCTTGTCGGAGATCAGGCTCTAGAATTTTACCCAGATGTTAATGTCGAACAATTTATCCAGATTCCTTGGGACCATATCAACCAGATTGGGGCCAATGTCACTGGTCGCAAAATCAGTCGCCACTTCGAAGTCTTTACAGACAGAGGAAAATTCCTCTTTGCATCAAAAGACTCAGGTGCCATTCTCAAAATTGCTCGCGAAAAACTGGGTAATGACAAGGTCGTCAAACTTCCGACCCTGATTCAGACCATTGGTCAAAAATTTAAAAATCTATTTGCAAAAAAGTAGAAACTTTAGTATAATCATAGCAACGGATAAGTAGGTTATCTTCTTCTTTCAGAAAGTCTGCGGGTGCTGCGAGCAGATAGGAGAGATAAGTGAAATTCTACCGTTAATAACAATTACATAAACAATCAAGTGCACACCTGTGAAGTTGGATGGAACCGTGGCACTGCCACTCCAACGCTTTGTCAGGTGTGCTTTTTTCATAAAGGAGTTCTTATGTTAGATATCAAACGCATTCGTACAGACTTTGATGCTGTCGCAAAAAAATTGGCTACACGTGGTGTAGATGCTGCTATCTTGAATGAGATGAAAGAAATCGATGCTAAACGTCGTGACATTTTGGTCAAGGTTGAAACTCTCAAAGCAGAACGAAACACAGTTTCTGCTGAAATTGCCCAAGCTAAGCGCAACAAAGAAAATGCAGATGACAAGATTGCTGCCATGCAAAATCTATCTGCTGAAGTTAAAGCCTTGGATGCTGAATTGGCAGAAATCGATGCTAAATTGACAGAATTTACCACGACTCTTCCAAATATCCCAGCTGACAGCGTTCCTGTCGGAGCTGACGAAGATGACAATGTGGAAGTTCGCCGTTGGGGGACTCCACGCGAGTTTGACTTCGAGCCAAAAGCTCACTGGGATCTTGGTGAAGACCTTGGTATCCTTGACTGGGAACGCGGTGGTAAGGTAACAGGAGCTCGCTTCCTCTTCTATAAAGGCCTCGGTGCTCGTTTGGAACGTGCTCTCTACAACTTTATGTTGGATGAGCATGGCAAGGAAGGCTATATTGAAGTCATCACGCCTTACATGGTTAACCACGATTCTATGTTTGGTACTGGTCAATATCCAAATTCAAGGAAGATACTTTTGAATTGAGCGATAGCAATTACGTCCTCATTCCTACAGCTGAAGTTCCTTTAACAAACTACTACCGCGATGAAATCCTGGACGGTAAAGACTTGCCAATCTACTTCACTGCTATGAGTCCATCATTCCGTTCAGAGGCTGGTTCAGCTGGCCGTGATACTCGTGGCTTGATTCGTTTGCACCAATTCCACAAGGTTGAAATGGTTAAATTTACCAAACCAGAAGAATCTTACGAAGAATTGGAAAAAATGACAGCTAACGCTGAAAATATCCTTCAAAAACTTAACCTTCCATACCGTGTCGTTGCTCTCTCTACTGGAGATATGGGCTTCTCAGCTGCGAAGACTTACGACTTGGAAGTTTGGATTCCAGCACAAAATACCTACCGTGAAATCTCAAGCTGTTCAAACACAGAAGATTTCCAAGCCCGTCGTGCCCAAATCCGTTACCGTGATGAAGCAGATGGCAAGGTAAAATTGCTCCACACCTTAAACGGTTCTGGACTTGCAGTTGGACGTACAGTGGCTGCTATTCTTGAAAACTACCAAAATGAAGATGGTTCTGTGACCATCCCAGAAGCACTTCGTCCATACATGGGTGGAGCTGAGGTCATCAAACCATAAAAAATAAGGTTTAGCTATTTCTAGCTAGACCTTTTTTCGTAACCAATTCAGATAAGCTCCTAATACAAAGACTAAAATAATTAAGCAAATAGCGGTTTCAGCCAGTACCAAATAATCCAAAAATGGAAGTTTCAAGATTCCCTGAGCCATCTTAAGCGAGGTAGCTGTGATAATGGTTGGGAAGGTGAGGGCTGAGAAGGTCGGTTGAAAACCTTGTTTTAAAATATTAGGCAGGCGAGTCAAAACAAAGAAAAAGAAGGATTGGGAAGATAAAATCATGACGATCAAGAGCCAAGTCGGTAAGCTGGCTTCTCCAACTCGAATCAGGGAAGCCAAGAGTAGAGAGAAGGGAGCACAGTAGATCCCTTCTTGTCCAAGCAAGGCTAGTGGGAGTGGATGTTTCTTTAAATCGCTATAAATAAGCGGGTAGAGATAGAAAGTTAGGAGAAACCCAAAACTCAAGGTGGCATAGGCAATTTCGATGATACCTACAAGAGGATAGGTTAAAGCAGCCACTGCTATACCCACATAAAGCACCGTCCAGCTTGGAGTGGCATGAATCCTCCGACCCGGACAAGCAAACTTGATGGTGAAACCAGCAATCAAAGCCAAATCCAAGAGAAATGAAAACCACCAGAGACCCTGCGCAACCAAAGGAAAATGAGGGAAGACGCGAAAGACATAAGTCGATAAAATCATCCCAGCCATGGGAAAGGTGGCCATTCCTGACAAAGAGGAGGCTTGATCAATTCTTGCTTTGTTTCCTTCCAATTAAAGAGATGCAAAATCAGAAAGTAAATCCATAAAACTAAACCTGATAAACTCAGTATATGTGACAGAACTGGCAACGTATCTAAAACGAGATTTCCAGCTCCTGCCAAACCTAGCAAACAACCAGAAAATACTAAGGGGAGTTTTTTCATCCTAACCTCCAATAATCATGTTAGTTTCAGTATAGCATAAAAGCACTTAAATGAGGACTAAAAAAACGAAGTCCGATTATTTCAGACTTCATTTTTTACTCAAATATGAACTAAGCATAAGGTTGCAATTCTGGATTAATTGGGGTATTAGCTAGATTATTGGCATAGTTACAGAGGCTTGCTAGGCTGACACCAAGAACCACATCCAAGGCATTTTGCTGGGTATAGCCGACTTCTAAAAATTCACTAAGCGCTTCATCTCCTACACGACCCTTGGTATTGATAACTGCCAAGGTAAATTTAGCTAGGGTGTCCAATTTAGGATCTGTTTCAATTGGAGTACGATTGCGAAGGGCTTGAAGAAGATCATCGTTCATCTGGATTTGTTTAATTGAAAAGGCTGTGTGACCTGCGACGCAGAAAGCACAACCATTTGTCACAGCTGCCGTGATTTGCACTACTTCGCGCTCAACAGGTGTCAGGCTGTTGCGACGGTTGATAGCTCCGACAGTACGGTAAGCCTCTAAAGCAGTCGGTGCATTAGCCAAGAGACCGATTAGGTTAGGAATATAGCCATTGTTATCTTTTTCTACTGTTTCAAGAACTTCTTTCACTTCTGCTGGTGCTGATTCTACTGTATGAATTGTAAATGTTGTCATCATAAAACCTCTTTTCATGTTGTTGAAACCTAGTCTATCACAGATTCTATACCGTGTATAATATATATTTTAAATTGCACTGATAGAAATTTTTTATGAAAGCAAAAAATCACACGCGATGTGTGATTCCATTATTTATTAAAATACTTTTTAGTTTCAGCAATAACGACTGGCGACAAGACTAAGAGGGCAATCAAGTTTGGCAGAGCCATCAAGGCATTGACAATATCTGCGATAATCCAAACCATATCCAACTCGATAAATCCTCCCAGCAAGACCATGAGCACAAAAATCACACGGTAGAGCCAGATAAAACGAACACCAAAGAGGAACTCGAAACAGCGTTCCCCATAGTAGTTCCAACCTAGAATCGTTGTAAAGGCAAAAAGCACAAGGAAAATGGTCAAGAGGGCAGGCCCAAAGTGTGAAAATACTGTTGAGAAGGCTGACTGAGTCAAAGCCACTCCATTCAAGTCACTATTCCATACTCCAGTTACCAAGATGGTCAAACCAGTCAGAGTACAAATGATGAGGGTATCAATAAAGGTTCCTGTCATAGAAATCAAACCTTGCTCTACTGGTTCATTTGTCTTAGCTGCAGCAGCTGCAATGGGAGCAGAACCTAGACCAGATTCGTTTGAAAAGACACCACGCGCCACACCATTTTGGATAGCCATCCGAATGCTAGCACCAGCAAATCCACCTATCGCAGCAACCGGACTAAAAGCGGATGTCAAGATTAAAGCGATTGTGGCAGGAATTTTCCCAATATTAAAGAAAATAACTGTAAGAGTTCCCAAAATATAGATGATGGCCATAAAAGGAACAACAGTAGTTGAAACCTTTGAAATAGACTTGAGTCCGCCAAAAACGGCAATCGCTACTAAGACAGACAAAACGAGAGCCGTGATAGCTGGCGAAATAGTCGTTGTATTTTGGATAGATTCTGTAATCGAGTTTACTTGGGTGAAGGTTCCGATTCCTAACAAAGCTACTAACACACCTGCCAGAGCAAAAAAGATGGCAAGTGGTCTCCACTTTTCTCCCATACCCAAAAGTATATAGTGCATGGGACCTCCTGCAACAGCACCGTTATCGTCCTTAGTCCTGTATTTAATAGCTAATAAACCTTCCGCATACTTGGTAGCCATCCCAAAGAAAGCAGCCATCCACATCCAAAAGAGAGCTCTGGTCCACCGACCTTGATAGCTGTCGCCACCCCGATAATATTTCCCGTACCAACTGTCGCTGCTAGGGCTGTACACAAGGCCGCAAAACTGGATACATCGCCATGCCCCTTGTCCTTGATAAAAATAAGCTGAAAAGCCTTCGAGAGACGCAAAACCTGCAAAAGTCCTAAACGGGCAGTTAGGTAAATCCCTGTTCCGACCAAGAGAATCAAGAGGGGAGGTCCCCAAGCAAAAGCATCGATTGATTTAAGCAATTCTAACATTTCCTTCTCCTATCTTTTCAACCCCAAAAGAAAGAGCACATGCAAAACACATGTACTCTGGAATGCTTAGATAAATGCTAAAAAGCGGTCTATCCTAGCTCTGTCCTTTTACCTGAGAGTTTGAGCAGTTGCCTGCCTTGCCCCTTCGGTGCCTTTACGGTCTCTCCAGAGTTCCGTCCATTTACAGTCATGGAAAATCAAACGATTTACCACTTCTATTAAACTTCATTCGGTGTTGGTATTTAATTGATTCTTATTTTACAAAAAATGTTGGCTTTTGTCAATGGATTTTGGGAAAATCTTATTTGACTCTGTAGAAAAAGCTTGAGCATTCCCATGTGCGTGAAGTGCTATTAATTAAATGAATATATTTCACTCCTAGTCTACACGATATAAGAATTGTTCTGGTTTATTATGTACTGGAAATGAAGCACGATAGAGAATTCTATCTTTACTAATATCCGAAGCGTCTGATATTAATCCATCCATTGATGTCTCATCAGGTATTCTAACACCTGCTGGTATGAATTGAATAAAGACTCCAAAAGATGGACCTGAATAGCGAGCTCGTAGAAACTCATTTACTATTTCTGATTCTGCAAGGTCAACCTTAAATTTCTCTGGCGCTATCAAGCCATCTTTACTAAAGACCAAGTCTTCTCCTCCATGACCATTACTCCATTTTCCCTCAATACTAGAGAAATCTCCATTTTTTATGGCGTTAATATTCATTTTCCCAGATGCAGTTTTGCTGGTTGAAGATGATGTTGCCTCTGTCCCCTTATCTGCACTTGCTCCTCCAGGAAGTTTATCAGAAACTGACTTCCAACTTAAAGTCTCTAGAGAGATGGGTGAACCGACCCCAAGATCTGCTAGTTCTTGAGCCTCTTTAGCCTTTACCAAGGACTGGCCATTCTCACTAAATTGGTAGTGGACATAGATATGACTCGTTGCTGTACCAGCTCCACGATAGAGCAAAGAATTGTCTGGCAAGATACCGACTGTCATTCTCTCACCAATCTGGTCTAAACGATTTTCTTGATTGGTCAGACGAATCACCTTCCCATCCTTCAAAGTACGGATATCAAGTAAACTCTTTTCGCCACTCTTCATTCAAGAGCAAGTAAAAGTTCATCGACTCCGTCATTATTCAAATCCGTCTTGTGGTAAACCACATCTGTATAAAAGCCTTGAGAAGACTTTACTTGACTAGCTAGGGGATTGACATCCATACCTGTCGACAAGGTGCCTTTTACTACTTTTTCATAGTCATCTAAAACCTTATTGTAGTAACTGTAATCTATTTCTGGACTTTCTGTAGATGTATCCAATGGTGAATTAGATGTTGTTTCCGCGCTTTTATTCCAAGGTAAATACTGACAGCCTCCTAGAACTAGTGTCAGTAAAAGCGATGTGGCTAATAATAACTTTTTCATATTACTCCTTTATCTAAGAGAAAGGAATCAGCATGTGCCAATTCCTTTCGATATTTTTATTTTATCAAAATGTTACCTATCCGAAAATTATTTTCCGTTTCTATTTATTTGTTATAGGCCATCTCTCACAAGCTATAATTCTAACGAATCCACTTACCTGATGCATCTACATGATAACCATCTGGTGTGCGTTCATTCACAGCCATCTTACCATTTGATTTAAGGTAGTAATTGCCTACCCAAGTGTTACGAGCGTAACTGCCTTCTGCTGTCAAGTAGTAGTATGATTTGTAACTACTATCGTAGATCCACTCACCTTTAGCCATCTTACCATTTGGCTTCAAATAGTAGTTGCCTGACCAAGCGTTGCGAGCATAGCTTCCTTCTGCTGTTAGGTAGTAGTATGAACCATAGTTTTTATCGTAAATCCATTCACTTTTAGCCATCTTACCATCTGATTTAAGATAGTAATTACCCACCCAAGTATTGCGAGCGTAGCTTCCTTCTGCTGTCAAATAGTAGTATGAACCATAGTTCTTATCGTAAATCCACTCGCTTTTAGCCATTTTACCATTTGATTTAAGGTAGTAATTCCCTGACCAAGCATTTTGGACATAATTTCCATTTACGTTGATAAAGTAGTAGCTATTGTAATGAACGTCGAAAACCCATTTGTTAATGACTTTTTGACCATTTTGGTAGTATGAGTTACCTGACCAGCCAGATTGAACTGTAGGTGTTGGTGTCGGTTTCTCTTGTTTTGGTTTCTCCTGTTTTGGTTTTTCTTGTCTTGGTGTTGAAGATACTAGACCTGCAAACTTTTTATCTTTGATTCTAAAGACAGGAGATTCACCTCTGTATTTATGACGAAGTTTTGTCTGAGGATCGATATAAAAGTTAGCTTCATAGGCTTCATATTTATATTCACCGTCAGGAATCAAGTCATATGAATAAGAGTCAAGGCTACTTTTTGTTAAATCATAAGATCTTAATTTAACACTTGCTCCGGTTTCCTCTTGCAAAACCTCTTTTGTTTTAGCATTAACCAGCCTCGTTCTTACAATAATAAAATCTTGATTACTATTATCATTATCAACAAAGTTTGGATTAATACTATCAGTTGAAAATTTGATAGAAACACCATTGTTGTTATCATATCCTACCAAACTTAAATCAACTTTATGATCGACATTCCCAACTGCAATAATACTATCAGCCTGTACCGTTTGTACTGAAAAAGGTAGAACTCCTGCTGTATCTACAAGAGAGACCAAACCTAATGTTGCAGCCGCTAGGCTAGTCACTAAAACTGTTTTTGACTTCATCATCAACAATCTCCTTTAAATTTTTATTGTTTACGGTTACAGTATAGCATGGACTTTACTAGATTTACGAAAAACGAACCTATATTTACCTTTATCATATAATTGCTCTGTTCTCGTCAAAAAAAGGGAACTATATTTACTTTTTTCTAAAAAACATCTTAAAAATTGGTAGAATTATGATAGAATGAAAAAAAGTACTCGAGGAGATTTAGGATGCAAGATGAAAGTGTGTATGGATTAGTCTATAAAGCTATTCGTGAGGAAAGAGGGTTTACCCAGAAGGAAGCTGCTGGAACTACAGTGACTCCTCACTTTTTACGTCAGTTTGAGCAAGGGAAATCTCGGATAACCATTCAAAAATTTGAAGAGATTCTTTCTAATATTGGAATTGATAAAGAGACCTTTGATAGTCTCAAAACGCAGATGTTTCCAACTGAATTTCATAAATTACAGGCTCAGGTTGCTGATTTGGCCTATAAGCGTGAATTTAAAAAGATCATTAGTTTGATTAATCAACCCATGGAAAATCCTGGGATCGCTGAACACTATGTGATTGCCAATCGTGTAGTCAATAAATTTGCTATCGCAAACATCATCGGCGATTCTTTTCTGACTCCAAAAGATTATCAAGAACTAGAATATATCAAGAACTATCTTAGTGAATTGGACGACTGGAACAAAATTGAGGTGAATATCTTTTCATCTATCCTGCCTCACTTTTCAATCGAATTTTTAGATTACAGGCTCTACCACTTATTAGATACTCTAAAAAAACAGACTGAATACCATTCAATCCGTACTGCTGACTACTACATTGCCTGCTTAAGAACTGCTATCAAGCATTACTCTGTTAATGGCTACTATGATAAAGCTGAAAATCTAGCGTTGAAGACCTTGGAAGTAATTAATACTTTCCCTCTACTGAGTACCAAGATGACAGAGATGATTAGCATTTCCATGGAACGTGCTAATAATTTTCTCAGACAAGACGATGTCAGAGGTCTAGAACTTTCTAAGCATATCTTTGCCAGTCTTGATAACTTTGAAAAAATCTATCCAAATCAACTTCTGACTCGAATGAGAGAGGATTTCTTTGTTACTGTTACACAACTCAATCACACTGGCCAGCCTTTAGATATCTAATCTAGAAATCAAAAAAGCTTGAGGAACCACATATTTCCTCAGGCTTTTCTTATCCTTTAAAAGTCACAATAGTCGCACCGCTGCCTCCAGCATTTTGTGGGGCATAACCGAAACTCTTGACATGTTTGTTTCTTTGTAGGTATTTAGTGACACCTTCACGGATGACACCTGTTCCGATACCATGAATGATATCAACTTGAGCCATATTGTTAAGCAAGGCTTGGTCGATAAAGGCATCTAGCTCATTCATAGCCTCTTCATAACGTTTGCCTCGAAGATCCAGTCTGGCTTGTGGACCACGACCAGAAGTTCGTTTCACAACATTGACTTGTTTCTTCTTGACCTGTTTTTCTTGCTGGGCTTGAACAAGGTCAAACTCTTTTTCTTCCAAGGTCATCTTAATCAAGCCAACTTGGGCTTCCCAACGGCCATCCTTGAGTTGATTGGTCAAGGTACCGCGCTGGCCATAACTGAGCACCACGATATCATCTCCCACCTTTGGAACTCGTTTTTTCTTGGCCTTTTGAAGGACCTTGTTTTTGGACAAGTCCACTTTTTCAGGAGCCAATTTTTTCAGCTTGGCCTTGGCTTCAATGATTTCGTGGGGCTTGAGTTGAGATTTAGTGTGGAGATTTTTGAGAATCTGGTCACTCTCATTGAGGGCCCTGTCCACAATCTCAGCAGCCTGTTCACGCGCCTTGTTAAGCTCGGTTTCCTTTTCACGATTGAGCTCGTTATAAAGTTTTTTTAGAGCACGGTTCATCTTGAGATTTTCTTGCTCCACCTCACGGATATTGTCCAAGCGTTTACGACTTTCAAGCGTCTGTTCTTCCAGTTGCTCAATAATCCGGTTGACATCATTGTCCTGATTGACCTGCTGGCTGGCATCCCCTACGATAACTTCAGATAGACCCAAGCGTTTAGCAATTTCAAAAGCATTGCTTCGGCCAGGAACACCCCTGCATAAAGCGATAGGTTGGACGAAGAGTTGCAGTATCAAACTCCATGCTGGCATTTTGCACAAAGGCTGTCTCAATACCGTAGGCCTTGAGTTCTGGATAGTGGGTGGTTGCCATGGTCTTGACTTGACGCAGACGAAGGTCCTCCAGAATAGCCATGGCAAGGGCTGCTCCCTCTTGAGGATCTGTACCAGCCCCCAACTCATCCAAAAGTAAGAGCGAATGCTGATTGACCTTGCCAAGAATATCCACAATATTGGTCATGTGGCTAGAGAAGGTAGACAAGCTCTGTTCAATAGACTGCTCGTCGCCAATATCAGCAAAAATTTCTTCAAAAATACCCACACGACTTCCCTTGTCTGCTAAAATCGGCAAACCGGACTGAGCCATAACCTGCGTCAATCCCAGAGTTTTAAGCATGATGGTCTTCCCACCAGTATTTGGACCTGTAATGACAATAGCTGTTAAATCTTGACCAAAATGGACATCATTTGCGACGGCATTTTTGACCAAAGGATGGTAGACATGGAGTAGTTGAATCTCTTGATTTTCTGACAGTTGAGGCACAACTGCTTGTCTTTCTTGGATAAAGCGGACCTTGGCACGAATCAAGTCCAGATGGCCGATAATCCAAGCATCATTGGCAATCTCAGCCGCATGAGGGCGGACACGTTCAGAAATTTCTTGGAGAATGCGAAGCATTTCATAACGCTCATCTGCTCGCAAACTAGCAATTTCTTCGCTCAGTTTGACCACCTCACGGGGTTCGATATAGACGGTATTTCCACTAGCAGAAATATCATGAACGACACCTGCAATCTTATTGCGGTAGGTGTTTTTGACAGGTAGAACCTGACGGCCATTTCTGCTGGCAACAATTCCTTCTGTCAACATCTGCGCTTTTTGCTTGAGCAGATCCTGTAAAACATCGCGTACCTGACTCTCGCTATCATGGATTTTTCGACGGATTCGCGCCAATTCTTCACTTGCGAAATTTTCAATGAAACCTGCATCATTAAAAGCTTGGAGATTTCCTTGTAATTGCGGAAAATCATGTAATTTCTCAAACCAAAGGGCTAATTCTTCCAAGATGACATTTTCCAGATTGGCATAAAAACTTTGCAGTTCTCGACTAGCAAGAAGCACGCGCTTCAAGAGGAGGAACTCCTCGATATTGAGGTCCGCCCCCATCTCCAAACGCTTGCAGACTCCTGCAATTTCCTTAGTTGAGAGAATAGTAAAATGCGGTTGCTCGACAAAGAGAGCCTGCATTTCCTTCATCTCAGCAAAAGCCTGTTTGATTTTATCCGCTTTGGCAGTCGGAGCCAACTGTCTCAATTGCTCCAAGCCCTGCTCGGTCAACAAATGGGATTCAAACAAAGCCTTGACCTTATTGAACTCTAATGTTTCTAATATTTTCTTATTCATCGTTATTTCCTTGTCTTTGAATGTCTATACTCTTCGAAAATCAAATTCAAACCACGTCAGCGTCGCCTTACCGTACTCAAGTACAGCCTGCGGCTAGCTTCCTAGTTTGCTCTTTGATTTTCATTGAGTATTAGGTGCAGTAACTTTTTACATTCAGTCAAATCTGTAAACAAAGGGCTAGGAAAATTCCTGCCCTTTTTATCCGATTAAATTTGTCACCCAGATTTGTTTGAGCCAACTGGTTGTTACTGGTATGCTCTGGATGATGTGTTTTGCGACGATACTCTTTTTCAAGAGGATTTTTGTATAGCTGCCATGGGGATGGTCGCCAAGATTGTCAAGGCCATTTGTAAGACAAATAAGGTCACCAACATGGACAAGATCCCTGCTGAAACTTGGAACAACTTACCACCAAGCTTTTTTTACTAGGAATCAAGTGTAAGAGGAGACCAAGTAAACGACCGATACTATAGATAATCCCAAATACAAGCAAGTAACCGATCCCTGCATAAAAGACCTTATCCAACTGAAAGAGTTGATCCGATGGGAAAAAAAGAAAGTTCCCTGTCCTTCCTGCGGATTTGCATAAGGGACCAGCAAATGGAATTGCTCTCAAGCCCCTTATAAAAACTGGCCAGCCATAAAAAGCCGATGCCATGGCTGAAATCAGGTAATAAACCTGTAAGAGCAGGCCTCTCCGATAGCCGATATAAAATCCCCAAGCCAAGACCAATAGAAGAAGGATTGAAATCATAAGGAATCCTCAATCTTGCTCTGTTCTTGCTTGCAAGTCACAAGCTTGTGGCGCAGTTCTTTTAATTCTTGCTCCTTATCATCAAATTCAATCTCACGGCTGAGCTGAGTTGATAAACAGTTGACCGCCAACAAAAGAGCGATTGTTTCATCATCTGCACTAGGCATTTGTTCTTTAATTGCTTGGTATTTTTCTGTCGCAACCTTGGCGATTTCCTCCATAAAAAGGTTATCATGCTCGCTTGTCAAGGTTAATGATTTTTTCCCGAATGTAAATTTGAATCGATTTAGATTTGCCATAAAATTCACCTCACGATATTATACCAAAATTCGCTAATTTTGTCAGTTTTTACAAATTTGCCTGCTTTTATGGTACAATAGAAACTATGGCAAGTATAACACTCACACCAATTGAAAAGGAGATTCAGGCTTTTCTTGAACACTATCAAACTAGTCTGGCTCCCAGTAAAAACCCCTATATTCGCTACTTTTTGAGACTGCCTCAAGCAACCGTTTCTATCTATACTTCTGGAAAGGTCTTGCTTCAGGGTGAAGGAGCTGAGAAATACGCCAGTTTCTTTGGCTATCAAGTTGTAGAGGAAACCAGCGGACAAAATCTCCCTTTGATTGGGACAGATGAGGTAGGGAATGGTTCCTACTTTGGTGGACTTGCAGTTGTGGCTTCCTTTGTCACACCTGACCAGCACGACTTCTTGCGAAAACTCGGTGTGGGAGATTCTAAAACTCTGACCGACCAAAAGATTCGTCAGATTGCCCCTATCCTCAAAGAAAAAATCCAGCACCAGGCACTTCTTCTCTCACCAAGCAAGTACAACGAGGTCATCGGAGACCGCTACAATGCTGTTTCTGTTAAAGTAGCCCTCCATAACCAGGCTATCTATCTCCTCCTTCAGAAAGGTGTTCAGCCTGAGAAAATTGTGATTGATGCCTTTACCAGCGCTAAAAATTATGACAAGTACTTGGCACAAGAGGCCAATCGTTTCAGCAATCCTATCAGCTTAGAAGAAAAGGCTGAGGGCAAATACTTGGCTGTCGCAGTTTCTTCCATCATTGCGCGTGACCTCTTTCTGGAAAATCTTGAAAATCTAGGACGAGAACTGGGCTATCAACTTCCAAGTGGAGCTGGAACGGCTTCTGATAAGGTAGCTAGCCAGATTTTGCAAGCCTATGGTATGCAGGGACTCAATTTCTGCGCCAAACTGCACTTTAAAAACACTGAAAAAGCGAAAAAACGCTTAGAAAGGTAAGTTATGAATTCATTTAAACATTTCCTAAAAGAGTGGGGATTGTTCCTCCTAATTCTGTCATTACTAGCTTTAAGTCGTATCTTTTTTTGGAGCAATGTTCGCGTAGAAGGGCATTCCATGGATCCTACCCTAGCGGATGGCGAAATCCTCTTTGTTGTTAAGCATCTCCCTATTGACCGTTTTGATATCGTGGTGGCCCATGAGGAAGATGGCAATAAGGACATTGTCAAACGTGTGATTGGAATGCCTGGTGACACCATCCGTTACGAAAACGATAAACTTTACATCAATGACAAAGAGACGAACGAACCTTATCTAGCTGACTACATCAAACGTTTCAAGGATGATAAACTCCAAAGCACCTACTCAGGCAAGGGATTTGAAGGAAATAAAGGAACTTTCTTTAGAAGTATCGCTGAAAAAGCTCAAGCCTTCACAGTTGATGTCAACTACAACACCAACTTTAGCTTTACTGTCCCAGAAGGAGAGTACCTTCTCCTCGGAGATGACCGCTTGGTTTCGAGCGATAGCCGCCACGTAGGTACTTTAAAGCAAAAGATATCACAGGGGAAGCTAAATTCCGCTTCTGGCCAATCACCCGTATCGGAACATTTTAAGAGACCTAAGAGGCCGAGAATCAGCAATCTCAGCCTCTTCTTCTATCGTGAGAAGATAATTGGTAACTATCTAAACTTACCAGAACAGAAACACCCCAACTCTCACCTATTTATACAAAGGAATCTTATGGAAGTTTATTTTTCAGGAACCATTGAACGGATTATTTTTGAAAATCCCAGCAATTTTTATCGCATCCTCCTCCTAGAAATCGACGATACGGACGCAGAGGATTTTGATGATTTTGAAATCATTGTTACGGGCACCATGGCTGATGTGATTGAGGGAGAAGACTATACTTTTTGGGGGCAAATTGTCCAGCACTCCAAGTATGGGGAACAACTGCAAATCAGCCGATATGAACGCGCAAAACCAACTAGCAAGGGCTTGGTCAAGTACTTTTCAAGTAGCCATTTCAAGGGAATTGGTCTCAAGACAGCTCAAAAAATCGTGGATACCTATGGCGACAATACCATTGACGAAATTCTGCAACACCCAGAAAAGCTAGAAGGTATCTCAGGACTCTCTGCTAAAAATCGCGAGGCATTCGTCTCTACTCTCCGCCTCAACTACGGAACCGAGATGGTTTTGGCCAAACTTGCCAACTACGGTATTCCCAACAAACTAGCCTTTCAGATTCAAGACTTTTACAAGGAAGAAACCCTTGATGTGGTTGAAAATTATCCCTACCAGTTAGTCGAGGATATCAAGGGCTTGGGCTTTACCATTGCTGACCAATTAGCGGAAGAACTAGGTATCGAAAGTCAGGCTCCTGAACGCTTCCGCGCCGGTCTAGTACATAGTCTTTTTCAGGCCTGTATGGAAACAGGGGACACCTATGTTGAAGCACGGGATTTGCTGGAACAAACCCTTACCCTCCTTGAGTCTTCCCGCCCCGTGGAACTGGATCCCAGCCAAGTGGCCCAAGAACTCTCCTACCTGATTGAAGAAGACAAGGTTCAGCAGATTGATACCAAAATCTTTGACAATAGCCTCTTTTTCGCTGAGGAAGGCATCCGCAGTCACTTGGTCCGTATCCTTGAAAAAGGAAAACAGAAGAGTCATGATTTAAAAACCATTCAAAAACATATCGCTACTGTCGAAGAAGATTTGGAGATTGAGTATGATAGTATTCAAAAACAAGCTATCTGCGACGCTATCCAGAACAAGGTCTTTATCCTAACAGGTGGACCTGGTACTGGTAAGACAACGGTTATCAATGGGATCATCGCTGTTTATGCCCTTTTAGAAGGACTTGACCTCAGGAAAAAAAGCAACCTACCTATTCTTCTTGTTGCTCCAACTGGTCGAGCTGCTCGACGCATGAATGAATTAACAGGCTTGCCTAGCGCGACCATACACCGTCACTTGGGAATGACAGGCGACGATGATACCAGTCATCTGGAAGATTATCTGGATGCCGACTTTATCATCGTGGATGAATTCTCCATGGTGGACACTTGGCTGGCCAATCAACTCTTCTCCAACATCTCTTCTAACAGTAAAATCCTCATCGTGGGCGACAGCGACCAGTTGCCTTCCGTCAGTCCTGGACAGGTTCTAGCGGATCTGCTTCATATTCCCTTGATTCCTCAGACTCGCTTGGAAAAAATTTATCGACAAAGCGAAGAATCAACCATCGTCACCCTAGCTAGTCAGATTCGACAGGGCATCTTGCCAGCTGATTTCACCCAGAAAAAAGCTGACCGTTCCTACTTTGAAATCGCTAGTGGCCATATTCCTGCCACCATTGAAAAAATCTTAGGCGCTGCCCTCAGAAGTGGTATTCCTGCCCGTGATATTCAGGTTCTGGCCCCCATGTACCGAGGGACGGCAGGGATTGATGCCATCAACCAACTCATGCAAGAACTCCTTAATCCACCACAAAAAGACCAACTTAGTTTTGAAGCTCCCCAGTGCCACTATCGTAAGGGCGACAAAGTCATTCATCTGGTCAATGATGCTGAAATCAATGTCTTTAATGGAGATTTAGGAGTCATCACAGACCTGATTCCTGGTAAATACACCGAGTCGAAACAAGATGAGATTGTCATTGATTTTGATGGCAATGAGGTTTCTTACCCACGTAACGAATGGTACAAGATTCGTCTGGCCTATGCCATGAGTATCCATAAGTCTCAGGGAAGTGAGTTCCCTGTTGTTATCCTACCTATCACCAGTGCTAGCAGGCGTATGCTGGAGCGCAATCTCATCTATACAGCCATTACACGCGCCAAAAGCAAGCTTATCTTACTAGGCGAATTGCAGGCCTTCGACTATGCTACCCGACACATCGGAACTGCCCGAAAAACCTATCTGATTGAACGCTTCAGTGATTTAATTGAAAATGTTGAAGAAAAGCAACCAGCTATCTATGAAACAGCCACATCAAGTACCTCTGAACAACCCTATATCCTAACAGAAGAAAACTGGGATAGCATTCCGGCTATGATTGGGATTACAGACGCAGACCTCAAAGAGATTTCGGAAAATAGTGCACAAGAAAACCCACCAATTCAGGTGGGATTTTTGTTTATTAAGATTATTTAACTGTTGCTGTGCTTGTGATCAATTCAACAGCTTTTTTGATTGTGATATCGTGTTTCAACATATCAGCTGAAAGCAAGCTTTGTACTTGTGCAACTTCCATGTTGTAATCTGCAGCCAATTGCTCAATTTCTTTTTGGATTTCTTCGTCAGTAGCGTCAAATCCTTCAGCTTTCGCAACTGCTTCGATAACAAGGTTAGTCTTCGTACGTGACTCAGCTTCTCCCTCGTACTGTTTGTGAAGGTCTTCTTGAGTAGTTCCAGTGATTTGGAAGTACATGTCAGGATTGATACCTTGACGTTGCAAGTTTCCAAGGAATTCGTTTACTGAGCGGTGAACTTCTTCGTGGATCATTTCTTCTGGAAGTTCTACGATTTCAGCGTTTTCTACAGCTTTATCAATTGCTGCACCTTCAACTGCATCTTTGTATGCTTCTTCTTTAGCAGCAGCTAATTCGTTGCGGTATTTTTCTTTCAATTCAGCAAGTGTTTCAACTTCTTCGTCGATGTCTTTTGCAAGCTCATCGTCAAGAGCTGGAACTTCTTTAGCTTTTACTTCGTGGATAGTTGTTACGAATTTAGCTTCTTTACCTGCAAGGTCTTCTGCTTGGTAGTCTTCTGGGAATGTTACGATAACATCAACAGTTTCGCCAGCTGAGTGACCTACCAATTGGTCTTCAAAACCAGGGATGAATTGACCTGAACCAAGTCCAAGTGAGAAGTTTTCACCTTTTCCGCCATCAAATTCAACACCGTCGATAGAACCAACGAAGTCGATGACAACAGTGTCGCCGTTTTCAGCAGCAGCTTCCTTGATAACCAATTCAGCCAAGTTGTTGCGTTCGCGTTCGATACGCTCTTCAACGTCAGCATCAGTTACTTCTTTTTCTAGATCAACTGATACTTCAAGGTTTTTGTAGTCACCCAATTTTACTTCAGGTTTTGTAACGACTTCAGCAGTGATAACCCAGTCTTGACCTTTTTCCATTGAAGTTACGTCAATTTTTGGTTGAGCAACCACTTCAAGACCAGCTTCTTTTACAGCTGCTTCATAAGCATTTGGCAAAAGAGCGTTCATAACGTCTTGATAAAGTGACTCTTCACCAAATTTTTTGTCGAAAATAGGACGAGGAAGGTGACCTTTACGGAAACCTGGAACATTAAGAGATTTCTTCACTGAGTTGAAGACACGGTCCAATTCTGGTTTGATTTGGTCTTGAGAGATAGTGAAAGTCAAGACACCACGGTTTGTTTCTTTGTTTTCAAATGATACAGACATTCTGTCATTTCTCCTTAAAATTTTTTAAATACAGTCTATTATAACATAAATGGGAGACTTTTTTCAAGTAATGAATGCGCTTTTCAATCATACTAGAGGTACTTGTTCGCTTCTTTGATACTAGGGTCAGCTACTTCTCCAATATTATTTTTGCATATTTGTTAAAACTCCTCACGCCCCACCAAGTGATGCTGAAAGGCATAGACTGCTGCCTGGGTGCGATCGCTGACCTCAAGTTTGGCAAGGATGTTGGACACGTGGGTCTTGACCGTCTTGAGAGAGATAAAAAGTTCATCTGCGATGCGCTGATTTTCATAGCCCTTGGCAATGAGTTGGAGTACATCTCGCTCACGCGCAGTCAAGTCCTCATGTAGTTCTATATGATTGCGGTGGTATTCGACCTTCTTGCTGACCTCTTGCTCAATGGCCAACTCGCCAGCAGCCACCTTACGGACGGCATGGAGTAGTTCGTCTGCACTAGAAGTCTTGAGCATATAGCCCCTAGCACCAGCATTCAAGACAGGCATGATTTTTTCATTGTCCAAGTACGAAGTCACAATCAAAATCTTGGCTTCAGGCCATTCTTTGAGGATGGCCAAAGTCGCGTCAATTCCATTCATTTCAGGCATGACGATATCCATGACAATAACATCTGGACGCAATTTCAAGGCTAAGTCAATACCCTGAAACCCGTTGGATGCTTCCCCTACAACTTCTACATCATCTTGGAGGTCAAAGTAGCTTTTCAAGCCCAATCGGACCATTTCATGGTCATCTACCAGTAAAATTTTCATCTTTACTCCTTTATCATTCCTTATCGAGCAGGGGAATACGGATATCAACTGCCAGCCCTTGCTTGGGAGCTGTCAATAACTGAACCGTCCCTGCCATATCTTCAACCCGCTCCTTGATATTTCGCAGTCCATAACTCAGGTCGTCTAAACTCCCTAACTGGAAACCAATCCCATTGTCCACCACCTTCAGCTGCAATTCAAAATCTGTCTGATAGAGATAGACATCTAAACAAGATGCCTGGGCATGGCGGAGGGTATTGCTGATTAACTCTTGCAGGATACGAAAGATATGTTCCTCGATTTTCTTAGGCAATTGCGTCACATTTTGCTTGAAACTAACCTTGAGATCACTCTTGTCCTCAAGCTCTTTTAAGAGGATTTGGATTCCCTCAACCAGACTCTTCTGCTCTAGCTCAACCGGTCGCAAATGCAAGAGCAAGACCCGCAAATCCTTCTGGGCGGTTTCTAAAATAGCTGTAACACTCTGCAACTGGGTCTGCATCTTTTCTCTATCCAATTTCAAAGCCTGCTGACTGATACCCGATAAAATCATGTGGGCCGCAAACAACTCCTGACTGACTGTATCGTGCAAATCCCGAGCAATCCGCTTCCGTTCTTTCTCGATGATTTCCTCTTCCTGAGCAAGACTGTGATTTTCAGCCTTTTGAAGAGCTTCTGTCAAAAGGTTAAGTTTACCTGACAAGGACTTGAAACTGGCATCCAAATCTGGATCTGCAAGCTGAACCACTTCTTGCCCTGCCAACAAACGCTTGAGATTAGCCTGCATTTTTCTTAGAGAAAGCTCTTCAACACCTCTCCAAAACAAGGCTAAGAGAAAGGTCATGGACATACTGAAGACCAATAATAAAAAAACAAATTTTTCTGTTTTTTCTATATCATGCAAGAAAATAGACCAGTCAAAGTCAAGCATTTCCAGCAAGCTGTGGGAGAAAAATAAGACAAACAAGATGGAGGTGAGAGCAATCATTACATAGGCTTGTTTTTTCATCCTCTGACCACCTCCACATCCCCAATCATAGTGGTCAAGAAAATCTTGACACTCTTGTTACTCTTAAGATAGTCTCTTGTTTCTTGATGATAGTGTTCATTGCGGAGAGCTCGCTTGGGCTGATTGAAAAAAGTCAAATCACCATACAGACAGTTAACGCTGAGACTGACTTCCACATCTACAGGTACGATGATTTTAGTTGTTCCTACCATCTTTCTGAGGATAATGACATTGTCATGATTGGTTAGGATGACCCTCTCCAGATGAATAGTGTCCTTGCCCATGAGACGAAAAAGATTGATATCATCAAACTGGCAAGTCTGGTAGCTTGAAAAATGATGAAGATTTCCAAACCAACGATTTTTCTCCTTCTTAACCGTCACAACCTCTTCAAAAGCCAAATTAGTCTGCTCTTTTTCCTGATTCATCATCGGATAAAGAAGAAAGAGGCTGTAGATGACCGCAACAAAAATAGCTAGAATCACAAAGGGATTGAGCATGACGATGAAAAAGAAGAGAATGCTTGCCACGACTAAAAGAAGGTTATTGCCTTCTTTACCAGTGTAATAGCGAATCAAAAGCAAAAAGAGGAATAGAATCAGCAGAAAACGCGAAAAATGCTCTGATACCATCAAAATCAGAGCTCCTGTCAGAAGACAGGCTTCGATAAATAAAAAGATTTTAAATTTTCTCATAGGTTGATCCTCTACCTTCTATTTTATCACAATGCAAAAAAGTCGCCTCAGTCTGAGGATGGAAAAAAAGGCGGTGGTTACGCCTGTTTCATCTGATCTTTTGCTTCTTTTAATTTTCCATAAAGAAGATAGTCTACTTTTTGCAGATCTGCTATAGTGGCACAATTAAGGGCACACATAATCAAACGCAGATCGTCTTTCCAGCCTTGGACAATGCCAATCACTTCTTCAACTGAATAGGTTTCAACCAATTCCAGAACTGTTCGAGACAGCCCTACAGCCTTAGCACCAAAGACCAGGCACTTAAGCATATCCAGCGGATTGCGAACGCCTCCACTGACCAAGAGTTCGACCTTGTCTTTCCAGTCTTGGGCATTGAGAAGGGCCTGCATGGTAGACTGGCCCCATTGATTGAGATAATCACGCTGACCACTGCGACGGTTTTCGATATAAGCAAAGCTGGTGCCACCACGACCCGATAGGTCAAAGGTTCGAACGCCCAATTCATAGGCTCTCTCGATGGTCTTCACATCCATTCCAAAGCCCACTTCCTTGAGGACAATCGGAACAGGGATTTGCTTGCTGTAGTCTGCTAGATTTGATTGCCAGTTTCTGAACGTTCTTTCTCCCTCTGGCATCAGCAATTCCTGCATAACATTGACGTGCACTTGCAGAAGAAGGGGATCCATCTCTTCTACAGTCCGAAGTCCCAACTCAACAGGCTTGTCCAATCCAATATTGGTTCCAAGAAGGAGATTTGAATGGCTAGACTTGACAGAAAAAGAGTCATCTGTTGAATCTTTGAGGGCTGCGCTATAAGATCCCGTCACAAACAAAATCCCACAGGCGTCCGCCACCTGAGCCAACTTTTGATTGATTTCTTTACCTTTTTCGCTTCCACCCGTCATGGCATTGATATAGAAAGGAAAGTCCCACTTTCGACCAGCAAACTTTGTAGACAGATCGATTTCATCCAGGTCGTAAAGAGGCAAGGAAGAATGAATCAACTCCACCTCATCAAAGCTATTATAGGAACTTTTCTGCTCAAGGGCATAGCGGATGTGCTCATCCTTACGATTTGTCGTCATGTCCTATCCTTTCTTGGTATAAGAGCTCAATCCCCAGATCGGCCCAACGGTTTTTTAGGGTTTCAGTTGATTGCTCATCAAAACTCAAGGCAATACCACAATCACCACCACCAGCGCCGCTACTCTTGGCAACAACCTGCAAATCTTGACTGGCTTCTTTCAACTGTCTAAGCGAAGGCGTGTAAATATCTGCGCTCAAGCCTTCTAAGAGCTTGCTGGCTCCTTCTACTTGCTCGATAGTTTTTCAACTTTCCCCTGCTCCAAGGCTTCTACCAAAGAAGCCACCGTTTCTTTTGAGGAACTTAAAAAATTCTGATTGATATTTTGCTTGATTTGCTGGACCATGTGACTCGACACAGCCACTTCCTTGGTCCATCCCACTAGGAAATCACATTCTAAAGTTGGTTTCACTTGTGAAATTGAAAAGCCCCAATCACGCTCTAAAACTGTCGACAAATTTTCTTCTTCCAACCAAGCTGCTACCTTCTGGCGATCAAAAGACTGGTAGAGGACCAAATCCTCTGCCACAATACAAGCGAGGTCACCCATAGAACCATTATCTCCTCGCTTGAGCAAGACAGCGCTAGCTAACTTGAACAAGAGATTCTGATCAACTGAAACATCATACAGAGCCAGTAAAGCCTTGACAGTCAAGACAACGACGCTACCGCTAGAACCAAGACCAAACTTTTTCCCTTCTCGTTCCATTTTTCCACGAATTTCTAGAGAAAAAGGTCGCAAGGTCTGCCCACGATAAACGAAGAAATCTTCCACTAAAGCAATTGTTTCTTGAATCAAGCTGTAGTCAGGATTTGGTGTCAAGTCCACTACGAAATCAAACATATCTGAGTAGATACGGTAGCTGTCGGAAAAGGTAATCTCAGCCTTCATATAGATGGGAATGGCCTTTATCAAGCCCAACTGCCCTGGTTCTAGAATAGCATATTCGCCTGCCCAATAGAGTTTTCCGCAAGTTTTAACAGCAATCATCTTGGCTCAAATCCTTTGTTTTTGACACAATTAAGCGATAACGTTGACTGAAGATTTCTGATAAATGCTCCAAGTCTTTCTCTTGACAGAGGACTTTGACATTGGGACCAGCATCCATAGTAAAGTAGCAGGCTTCCCCTTGCTCACGAAGCTGACGAACAAAGTCCATGGCTTCATAAGAGGCATCCGTCAGATAAGAAAAGGCTGGTGATGCTGTTTTGGTCGTAGCGTGCATAGCCAGGGCATTTTCCTCCGTTAATTCCCCAACCTTGGCAAAGTCATTTTCCTTGAGGTAAACCAGCATATCCTGATAGTCTTTCTCAGACTGACACACCCAATCATCAAAGGTCGTCGAGGTTTCCACACAAAGTTTCATCCCATCACGACTAGAGATTGGTTTTTTCTTGTCCTCTAGCACCAACATAATCATAGCTAGTTTCAAGTCCGTCTCTACAGGGTAAATTTCCCCACTATCCTTGTCCCAGGCTCCTAGCGGTCCATAAAAACTCCGAGAGGAAGAGCCTGAGGCAAATTTAGCCTCCTGCGTCAACTGACTTCTATCCAATCCAAGCCGAAAATAAGCGTTGCATGCCTTGACCAGGGCAGACAAACCACTAGAACTTGAGGACAGACCCGCTGCAGTAGGCATATTATTTGAGTATCGATACGGACAAAGCCTTCTCCAACCGGACGGTAGCGGTCGATTATTTTGCTCATCTTAGCATGCTCCGCCTCATTTTGTAGCTGACCATTGATATAAAAGGCATCAGCAGTTGCATCCGTCGGTAGAGATGACAAAGTCGTCTCCGTGTACATATTTTCCAAAGTAAGAGAAATACTGCTAGTAGCAGGTATCATCTCTTTTTCTTTTTTCTTCCCCCAATATTTGATAATAGCAATATTTGCGTAGGAACGTACTGTTACAGGCTCTCTATCCATGTCTGAACAGCTCCTTTCTCTTCTAATCTTTCTTCTAGTTCTTGTGCGTGTGTCAAATTGTCTGCCAAGGCTATGATACAGCCTCCTAGCCCACCACCACTCATCTTGGCACCCAGAGCACCATGGCTAAGAGCCGTTTCTACCAGATGATCTGACTCAGGACTACTAACCCCAATTTCTTTTAAATGTAAATGCGCTTGACTGAGGATTTGTCCCAATTCTTCAGCATCTTTTTGTGAAATCGCTTCTTCTGCCTGCTGGGTCAATTCTCCCAAGGCATGCAAAAACGGCAGGGCATCCTTGCCCTTGTTTTGAACCACTTGGATGGCTTCACGGGTATGACCATAAACGCCCGTATCAGCAATCACCAAATAGGCAGATAAATCCATCTCAAGCTCTGTAAATCCTACATTCTTAATAAATCGAATAGGCTGGTCACTGAGACAGGTCTTGGCATCCAAACCACTCGGATTCATATGGGCAATCATCTCCGCCCGATTGACCAAGATTTCTAATATATCATGAGGCAGTTCTGCCTCATAGTAGTCAAATACCGCACGAATGGCCGCTATGCTGATAGCAGCTGACGAACCCATTCCCCGTTTTTCAGGGATAGCCGAGTCAATCTCACAGCGAATGCAGGCTTCTGTGATATCTAAATACTCCAGCGAAGCATAAACTGCCATGGACAAGGTATCTTCCTCATAGAGGCGCCAAGGACTCTCTGCAGGAACTACCTTACAAGTCACCTCCACCTCCAAAAGAGGCAGGGAAATGGCAGGATAACCGTAAACGACCGCATGCTCCCCTATTAAAATAATCTTACTATGTGCCTGACCAACACCAACTTTTTTTGTCATTTTTTCCTTTTGCTAGACGAAAAAGCCGTCTCATACTCAATGAAAATCAAAAAGCAAACTAGGAAGCTAGCCGCAGGCTGTACTTGAGTACGGTAAGGCGACGCTGACGTGGTTTGAATTTGATTTTCGAAGAGTATTATTTTTTCCTACAAGTATTTATTCTCTCCTATCTATTTTATTATATTTTCACAAAAAAAGCGATTGTTTCCTTCACAATCGCCTCTTTCATTATTGAACCCATTCGCCATTATAATTGACAGAATAGCCATCTACGGTCGTATTCACTGCCAAAGCACCTGAGCTATAAGCATAGTACCATTTGCCATTGACCTGGAACCAGCCTGTCTTCATATCTCCATTACCTGCATTTAGGTAGTACCAAGTTGAACCATCTTTATACCAACCAGTTGCCATTGCTCCTGATGAACGGAGATAGTACCACTTGTTACCAAGGTTTTGCCAACCAGTTTTCATATCGCCATTTGACTCATCTAAATAATACCAAGTCGAACCTTCTTGATACCAACCAGTCGCCATTGCTCCTGATGAACGGAGGTAGTACCACTTATTGCCAAGTTGTTTCCAACCAGTTTGCATGATACCAGTTTCTGGGTCTAGGTAATACCACGGAGCAGGTTTGCTTCTATCAATGCCAAAGTAACATGGAAATCTTGAGTCCAACCCTTAGCAACTTCACCAATTGGTAGTGGATTGTAAGAATCATCGCCAGAAATTCCTAGCTTATTTAAATAATACCAATTGCCGTCTTCATAAGTCCAGCCTGTCTTTACAGCATAATTATTATCAAAATAATAAGTTCTCTTTTCAGCAGATGGAGCATATTGTTCACCGTATACTTTTCCTGTATTTTCAGACGTTTTTGCCTCTAGTACTTGTTTATCTGTTTGTTCTAGCAAAACACCATCTTGTCCAAAATAGTACCACTTCTCCTGAAGGCCAATTTCTAAGACTGGACGATTATTAAATAAATTATCACGATAACCTGTTCCATGAATTTCTACGTATTGCCAACCGACAACCATCTCTCCTCTATCACCAAAATAGTAAGTTTTACCGTCTATTTTATGCCAATAGATTGCTTTATGATCATCTTTTACATAATATTTTCTATTATCCTTATCAACAAATTGGCCACCTGTGGTATCCGCAAATACAGTATTTGTAGCTAGCAAACCAAAGAAAAATGTTGCTAGTGCGACTTGCATCATTTTTTTCAAAAGCTTCATTTGTATCTCCTCCAAGATTAAATCCACTCACCAGATGAAGCAAAGTTATAAACTTTACCATCGATAGTTTGGCTACCTGTAACCATTGCTCCATTTGAATTGAGATAATACCAGTTTCCATTTACTTTGGTCCAACCTGTCTTCATATCTCCATTACTTGCATTTAGGTAGTACCAAGTTGAACCGTCTTTCACCCAACCAGTTGCCATAGCTCCTGATGAACGGAGATAGTACCACTTGTTACCAAGATATTGCCAGCCTGTTTCATATCGCCATTTTCAGCATCTAAATAGTACCAAGTTGAGCCTTCCTGATACCAGCCAGTTGTCATAGCTCCTGATGAACGGAGGTAGTACCACTTATTGCCAATTTGCTTCCAACCAGTTTGCATAATGCCAGTTGTTGCATCGAGATAATACCAAGTTGAATCATCGTTTATCCAATCTGCACGTCTTTCACCACCAATATAGTTTTCTCCATTAATTTCCGTTTTAGCTAGATAATACCAATTAGACTGGTCATAAAGCCAACCTGTCTCTAAAGAATGATTTTGATTAAAGTAATAGTTCGTGTAAAAACTCTTCTCTTCTTTATCTTCCGGATTTGTACGTTTTTCCCCATACTTTCTTCCAACACTGTCTTTAGTTTTAATCTCTAATGCTTTCCAACCAACAAACTCTTGTAGCACTCCATTTTTATCGAAGTAGTACCACTCTGACTTTGGAAAACCTTCTAATCTGATACCATTTGGGTAAGGACCAATTGTACTACCTTTAGATGGAAACGGAATATATTGCCAGCCGACCACCATCTCTCCAGATAAAGGATCAAAATAATAGTACTTCCCATCAATCACTCGCCAGTAGGTTTCTTTGATGTCACCCTTCTTGTAGTAAGTTCTACCATTTTCTTGGACAAATTTCCAACCTTCTGAATCAGCATCATCCGCCAATACTGCACTTGTTGCCAGTAAGCTAAAGAAAAAAACTGCTAATGCGATTTGCATCAATTTTTTTATTATTTTCATTAGACCTATCCTCCATAACTGATTATAGCAAAGAGCAAACTGCATGTCAATATATAGAAACCCCCTCAAAAAAAGCAGTTACAAAACTGCAACTGCTTTTCTATTCTTGCATGGTGTAACCAACACCACGAACTGTTTTAATGTAGCTTTTTTGACCTTTTACATCAAGCTTGCTACGTAGATAACGGATATAGACATCCACGATATTTGTTTCGGTCGCACTTTCATACTTCCAGACACTTTCCAACAACTGCTCACGAGTCAGAACTTTCTTGCTCCCCATAAGAGTAGCCAAGAGGTCATACTCACGACGAGTCAAAGCAATCATCTCCTCGCCACGATAAACGGTATGATGTTCTACATCCATACGCAGATTACGGTAAGACGTTGGAACCTTCATCTGACTACAGTGTTGGTCGATAAAGTCCCGACCTCGGAAAATCGCTGAAATACGAGCCACCAAATTGTCAATAATAACCGGCTTATAGATGTAAGAAACGGCAAAGCGTTGGATTGTCTCAATCTGATCTTGCAATTCTTCACGATGGTCCAAGACCATGATAACTGAGGCTGGCTTAGTCCGACTCAGCTTGTCTGCAAAATCCTGGGCTGTCATATCCCCCAGATGAGCATTCAATAAAATCAAGTCATAGTCTGTCTGAAGAGCCATGGAGAGGGCTTTTTGCCCCTCCTCAACCTGATCAACTCGGTATTGCTCTTTTTGGAGCTCCAAACTTAAAAAATGAGCTAGATTTCGTTCTTTCTCAAGTAATAAAATCCGTTTCCCCATGGCAGACCTACTTATTTTTCGTCATACCAAGAGTAGTGGAATGTTCCTTCTTTGTCTTTACGTTGGTAAGTGTGGGCACCAAAGTAGTCACGTTGCGCTTGGATCAAGTTAGCTGGAAGGTCAGCTGAACGATAGCTATCAAAGTAAGTAATAGCTGCTGAGAAAGTTGGCACTGGTACACCAGCTTGAATAGCAAGAGCTACGATATCACGCACTGCTTGTTGGTACTTAGCAGTGACATCCAAGAAGTACTCATCCAAAAGAAGGTTAGCAAGGTCTGCATCACGGTTGTAAGCATCTGTAATCTTTTGCAAGAAACGAGAACGGATGATACATCCATCACGCCAGATAGATGCGATATCTGCAAATGGCAAGTTCCAGTTATTATCTTTAGAAGCCACACGCAATTGAGCAAAACCTTGTGCGTATGAAATGATTTTTGAGAAGTAAAGAGCTTGACGGATTTTTTCAATCAACTCAGCCTTGTCTCCTTCAAATTGGAAGGCAGCTGGTTTTGGAAGAACCTTGCTAGCATGTACACGTTCTTCTTTGTAAGTTGAAATGTAACGTGCAAATACTGACTCAGTGATGAGTGACAATGGCACACCAAGGTCAAGTGATGATTGACTAGTCCATTTACCAGTTCCCTTGTTACCTGCGGCATCAAGAATGTAGTCTACGATTGGTCCATCTTGACCTTCATCGTCTTTACGGCTCAAGATATCAGCTGTGATTTCGATCAAGTAGCTGTCCAATTCACCCTTGTTCCACTCAGTAAAGATTTCAGCCATATCTTCTGCAGAAAGGCCTAGCAAGTGTTGCATCAAGTCATAGCTTTCTGCGATCAATTGCATATCACCATACTCGATACCGTTGTGAACCATTTTCACATAGTGACCAGCTCCATCAGGACCGATGTAAGTCACACATGGTTTACCATCTTCTGGTGCTTTAGCTGAGATTTCTTCAAGAACATCCGCAACCAATTCGTATGCTTCTTTTTGTCCACCAGGCATGATAGAAGGACCTTCAAAGGGCACCTTTTTTTCACCACCAGAGACCCCAGTACCAATAAAGTTGATACCTGAGTTTGCCAATTCTTCATTACGACGGATTGTATCTTTGTAGAAAGTGTTTCCGCCGTCAATCAAGATATCACCCTTGTCAAGATGTGGAAGAAGGGCTTGGATAGTAGCATCTGTACCAGGTCCAGCTTGAACCATCAGCATGATACGACGAGGGTTTTTTTCGATTGAGTTTACAAAACTTTCCACGTCATAGCTTGGTACAAAGTTCTTTTCAGGATGGCAAGCAATTACATCTTCAGTTTTTTTCTTTACTACGGTTGTAGATAGCAACTGTGTAACCACGAGATTCAATATTAAGGGCAAGGTTACGACCCATTACGGCCATACCTACGACACCAAAGTTAGCTTTTTGTCATTTGACACTCCTCTTATTTGATTTGTTTTATTTTATCATTTTTTTACTTTTTGAAAAGAAAGAATTTTTGTAACGACTGCTTAGTAGTCCAAAGCATCCGCATGTCCAGAACCATTTTCCAACAAAAGTAACCTGTCTTACAGTTAAGGGTAAAGAGATAGGTTCCATCTGGCTTGTAGAGGTTGTAATAACCATTGCCATTAACGATATTAACACGCTCAAGGATGTATTGGTTACCAGTGATATAACCACGTGAGCGTGAAGTAGCTAAAATTTGTTCCAAAACACCATCCGCGAAATCCCAAGCAGAGTTATTGCTATCATCAACAGCCGATTGATTGAACGGCACACGACTCGAAGCTCTCTGGAGGTCAACTCCAGAACTTGATAAACCGCCATGGCTATCATCACGTGCAGAAACTGAATTGTTTGATGAGGCGCTTGAAGATGGACCTGTGTTGCCTGTAGCGCTCTCTGTTGATGAACTTGAACTTTCTTGACTTGAGCTTGAACTTGAAGGAGCTGTTTGTTGACTCTTACCTAGACTAATGGCCTTATCTAGTAATTTATCAAGCTCCGTATTTCCAGTTTTAATATCTGTAAATTTAGCATCCGATTTAGCTTTAGCGTTAGTGTCCAAAACACCATCAACAATAGCTGGCTTATCAAATTGAGCATTTACATCTTGAATAGCCTTAATTTGCGTTTCAAGACTGTCATACTTAGATTTTGCAAGCGTATATTCACGACTACCTTCCAGCTTATCAAGTAAGGTTTTAAGTTGAGTCAGTTTATCAAACTGGCTATTTTTCAAAGCCGTTTTGTTGCTATCTGTATAGAAGGAGTCATAGAGAGTATTAAACTCTTGTAATGCTGTTTGCGTAGCTTGGTCGGTTGAAGCTGATTGTGAAGATTGTATCTCTTGGTTTGAACGTGAGATTTGACGGTAGACAAAATAACTCCCCAGTAAGATAACAATTACAATCAGTACTGAAGCGATGATCATCACTCGTTGCTTTATAGAATCTGCTTCTGTTTCTGGCTCTATAGCAGTAGTTCTCGACAGTAAAACTGTATCATCTTCTTGGACCTCGTCATCTTCATCAACACCTTCTTTAGTTACAACTAGAGGTTCTATCTTTTGACTTTTTTCCTCTAGAGGAGACAAAACAAAGTCTGAACTATTTGTGTCTGTAGCATCTATAGAAGATTCTTCTCCTAACTCCTCATCTGCAGTAGTGTCACTCGTTTCTCGAACTGCTTGAATCAATTCCTCTAAACTTTGAGTGGCTGCTAGCTCTTCTTTTTTGAACTGTCGTGTTTCAAACTTATCTGCTTCAATCTCTTCACGATGTTGCTTTATATATTTATCTAGAATACTATCTTCTGGAAGCACCCCAGCTTCAACTTCCTCATTCTTACGAATAACTTGACCTACTGTCAAATCTTTAGCTTCATCAAAATCAAATTGTGGCTCTTGATCATGTTTCTCATGCCGATCACGTCTCTTCTGATCCATATCTTATCCTTTCTACTTCACTTCTTGGCGTTTAACACGCTGACCAAAATATTGATACAAATCAACTTTTAAGGTTCCATTGTACAACTTACGCTTCTTATCCACTTGACTACCATACTTGGTCTCAAAGGCTTCATCGCTAGTTAGGATAAACTTGCTCCACGTTTTCAGTGGTGCAAAGACCTGTCCCATCTCAGCATAAAGCTTGGTAACCCCTGCATCATCTGACAAGCGTTCACCATAAGGCGGGTTAGAGATAATAACTCCATTGATTTTATCGGAACGTAAATCCTGCACACGCATCTGCTTAAAGGTAATATCTCCTGCAACCCCTGCCGCCTGGGCATTAGCCTTAGCAATTTCCACCATACGTACATCGATATCACAGCCCATGATGTCCAGTTCCAGTTCACGATCCACTTTTTTAGCCGCCTCTGTACGTACTTCTTGAATCAGTCGATCGCTAATCCAGTTCCATTCCTCAAATGCAAAAGAGCGACGAAGTCCTGGTGCCATCTTTCTAGCAATCATAACTGCCTCGATACAGAAAGTTCCTGAACCACAGGTCGGATCAATCAAAGGCTTATCTGGATACCAGTTAGAAAGTTGTAAAATGGCTGCCGCCATGTTTTCCTTGATAGGAGCGCCACCCTTTTCCGTACGATAACCACGTTTAAAGAGGCTAGTCCCTGTCGTATCAATCATGACAGTTGCTATGCCTTTAAGAATAGAGACCTCAATCTTAAACTCTGGACCATTCTCCATCAGAGGAACACCTTCTGGGCGAGCATAGTGTTTTTGTAATTTCTTGACAACAGCCTTCTTTGAAATAGCCTGTACACTTGGCTCATTGTGAAGTTTAGATTTAACACATTTAGCTTTTGAAATCGGAAAACGAGCCCCAAGCGGCAAATAATTTTCCCAATCTAATGCGAAAACTCCCTGAAACAACTCTTCAAAAGTCTTAGCTGGGAACGTTCCTACGATAATTTTGATACGGTCTGCTGCCCGAAGCCAAAGATTGGTTTCAATAATAGCTCTTGCATCTCCTTGGAAACGAACACGACCGTTTTCAACCTGACAATCGTAGCCTAGCTCTCGCACTTCACGTCCCACAACAGCCTCGAGTCCTGCTGCAGCAGTCGCGATTAAATTAAATTCTTTTTTCATTTTACAGTCTTGTAAGACCTTTCTTTTGTTCACTTTAAAAAATGAGGTTGAGAAAATTTTCTCAGCCCCAACCTATATGCAATTTTCTATAAGCCATGTTTTGTTCCAGAAGTGACTAGGACCACTTCCTTCGATAATCATCTGTCTACCACTAACAGCCTACAGCTGATAGCAGTCAGAGTACTACGTTCGTTTCCGTGTACTCCATGCCCCGACCGAAATTTGGGTTGCTAGCTTGAGGGGTTTACCGCGTTCCACTCTCTCTGTTTCCAGAAAGACTCCGTCACTGTGGCACTTTCAAGCCTACTCTGACCTATCCAAGGACTTAGCCATTTCAACTGCCGTAACGATTTCTCGTCCCTAGGCTTATGATTTCGCCTAGCACAAACACTACAGGCATCACAGCCTGTGCTAGCATGGACTTTCCTCATGAAAAGCAATTCTCCTCACGCGATTATCCAAAAATTGCACTCATCCATAGTTCTATTATAAATCTTGATTATCTAAGATTTGTTTACCAAACACTTCTTTTTCAAGTCGATTTAAGCGTTTTAAAATATCAAAATTTGTTACTGAAGTAGAGCTTGTTACCTCAATTGAATCCGGCTGAGGTGTAGTAACCTGCGGTTTACTAGATAATTCACTCTTCAAATCAGCTATCTCCTGACGTAGTGATTTAACCAAAGCTGCATAAGTCTCATAGTCCTTGATGACATCGTCCAAAAATTCATCAACTTCAACCTTACTATATCCACGGACTTCACGTCCAAACTCTTGCTCAAAAATATCTTTTGCTGAAAAAATAATACTTGCCATGTCCCTCTCCATTCTCGGTTGCTAGTATTATTATATAAAAAAAGGCAAACAAAAATCAAGGTCAAAGGCTTACTTTTCAGAAAAATTTTCTGCCATTTCATTTAAGGATTCAAAAGTTAACCTTCTTGTAAAATAGTTCTCTTGATTTTTCATCATTTGATAAAAATGCCGTAATTTTGTCTCATTTTCTTCATCATAAAATAGATAAGATTCATCCGTGTTTTCTAGTAGAAAATGTTGATAATCTCGTAATTGTCCCTTATGTTCATACTTTGAATAGGCATATTTTACAAAATCAACTTGTTTGAACTCACTTAATTTTATTTGGTTAGCTTCATTCCAATTACTTCCATGAGTTTCAAAATCAAATATTGTCGCCAGCTGAAAGCCATAATCTTCTTTCATCTCTCGAGCTACTTCTAATACCCAGTATTCGAATCCTAGATTTCCTGTGAATACAAGCCACGTCACACCTTCTTGAGCCATAGATTCTAAATCTTTTTGAATCGCTTTTTTTATCACTTTCAACCGAGGATCTTTATCATTATAAAGTCCCAGATCAAAAGCTGAGTATCCTAAAATTAAAGCTGTAGTCATTTTTAACCCTTTCTTTGTAATTTTATGATATAATAGAGTGATGTTATTGTACCAATAAGGAGAATTATGGTCAACTATCCTCATAAAATTTTATCATCAAAAAGAAACACTCCTCTATCCAAAACTAAAAATTTCGCTAATAGAGGAATGTCCTTTGAAAAGATGATTAATGCCACGAACGACTACTACTTGTCTCATGGACTGGCTGTTATCCACAAGAAACCCACTCCCATCCAAATCGTTCGTGTCGATTATCCACAACGAAGTCGAGCAAAGATTGTCGAAGCCTACTTTAGACAAGCTTCAACTACTGACTATTCAGGTGTTTATGATGGATACTACATCGACTTTGAAGTTAAGGAAACTAGGCAGAAACATGCGATTCCGATGAAGAATTTTCACCTTCACCAGATTCAACACATGGAACAAGTCCTTGCCCAGCAAGGAATTTGCTTTGTGCTCCTGCACTTTTCTTCTCAGCAAGAAACTTATTTATTGCCGGCTATTGACTTGATTCGTTTCTATCATCAAGATAAGGGACAAAAGTCAATGCCACTTGGATATATTCAAGAATATGGATATTTGATTGAGCAAGGCGCCTTTCCTCAAATTCCCTATCTCGACATTATCAAAGAACATTTACTAGGTGGTAAAACAAGATGAACAAACAAACTATCCTGCGAATAGCTAAGTATATAAGCATCGGCTTCTTAACTGTATTTATCGCAGCTGTTGTCCTAGGCGGAGGGCTTTTTCTCTACTATGTTAGCAAGGCTCCGTCTCTGTCCGAAAGTAAACTAGTCGCGACAACCTCAAGTAAGATATACGATAGCAAAGACGAACTGATTGCCGATCTTGGAGCAGAACGCCGTGTCAATGCGCAATCAAATGAAATTCCAACGGAATTAGTTAATGCTATTACTTCTATTGAGGACCATCGTTTCTTTAATCACCGTGGAGTTGATACTATTCGTATTCTTGGGGCAGCATTGAGAAATCTCCGAGGTGGAGGGGGACTCCAAGGAGCTTCAACCTTAACTCAGCAATTGATTAAGTTGACTTATTTCTCTACTTCAACTGCCGATCAAACCTTATCACGTAAAGCTCAGGAAGCTTGGCTAGCTGTTCAACTAGAGCAAAAAGCTACGAAACAAGAAATCCTAACCTACTACATTAATAAGGTCTACATGTCAAACGGTAACTATGGAATGCAAACTGCTGCACAGAACTACTACGGGAAAGATCTTAAAGATTTGAACTTACCGCAGTTAGCACTCCTCGCAGGAATGCCTCAGGCTCCAAATCAGTATGACCCATACTCTCATCCTGAAGTAGCTCAAGAACGACGTAATCTTGTCCTATCTGAGATGAAGGGACAAGAATTCATCACGGCTGAGCAATATGAAAAAGCAATCAACACACCAATTACTGAAGGTCTACAAAGCCTAAATCTGGTAACAGTTATCCTGCTTACATGGACAATTACCTAAAGGAAGTAATTGATCAGGTAGAGCAAGAAACTGGCTACAACCTTCTAACTACTGGTATGGAAGTATACACCAATGTTGACACCGAGGTTCAACAACGTCTCTGGGATATTTACAATACTGATGAATACGTTAATTATCCTGATGATGAACTCCAAGTAGCTTCAACTATCGTAGATGTAACAAATGGTAAAGTCATTGCTCAGTTAGGTGCCCGTCACCAATCAAGTAATGTATCTTTCGGAGTCAACCAAGCCGTTGAAACCAACCGTGACTGGGGTTCTACTATGAAACCTATCACAGACTATGCTCCTGCCTTAGAATACGGTATCTACGATTCAACTGCTTCAACTGTTCACGATGTACCTTATAATTATCCTGGCACAAATACACCTGTTTACAACTGGGATAAAGGTTACTTTGGAAATATTACTATCCAGTATGCTCTTCAACAATCACGTAATGTCACAGCGGTTGAAACTCTTAATAAGGTCGGTTTAGATAAAGCAAAAACCTTCCTAAACGGACTTGGTATTGATTATCCAAGTATGCACTATGCGAATGCTATCTCTAGTAATACAACTGAATCCAACAAACAGTACGGAGCAAGTAGTGAGAAAATGGCAGCCGCCTACGCAGCTTTTGCGAATGGTGGTATCTACCATAAACCAATGTACGTTAACAAGATTGTCTTTAGTGACGGCAGCTCAAAAGAATTTTCTGACCCTGGCACTCGGGCTATGAAAGAGACGACTGCCTATATGATGACAGAAATGATGAAAACTGTTTTAGCATACGGAACAGGTCGTGGTGCCTATCTTCCATGGCTACCTCAAGCTGGTAAAACTGGTACATCAAACTATACAGATGAAGAAATTGAGAAATATATCAAAAACTCAGGCTATGTTGCACCAGATGAAATGTTTGTCGGCTATACTCGTAAATATTCGATGGCTGTTTGGACGGGTTACTCAAATCGTCTTACTCCTATTGTTGGTGATGGTTTCTATGTTGCAGCCAAGGTTTACCGCTCAATGATGACTTATCTTTCTGAAGATAATCATCCTGGAGATTGGACTATGCCTGAGGGCTTATATCGAAGTGGAGAATATGTCTTTAAGAACGGAGCTCGTCCTACATGGACTGCTCCTGCTACTCAACAAAGTTCTACACCCGCTCCTGCGAGTCAGGCTCCAGAGACCTCAACCTCTCAGTCAAGTGTAACGACACCAAACGCAAACGCAAATCCAAATGCAAATGCAAATGCAAATACAGCTACTCCCAATGCTGGAACCAATGAGAATACGGTAACACAACAACCAAGTACCAATCAAGGTCAGCCTAACCAAAATCCTCAGCCAGCTCAACAATAAATTACTAACCACCCAAAAAAAATGTACTGACCCCAAAAAGTTAGATTTTTTCTGTCTAACTTTTGGGGTGCAGTTCAAAATTGGGTGGTTTTTCAATCTTTTCTTTGTTAAATCAATAATTAGAACAGAAAAACCTGAGAAGGCCAATTTTACTTCTCAGGTTTTTTGTTCTATACACTCCACTGGTTTAGAATACTATTAAGAAAGAGTTTAATTGTCATACACAACTAATCTTTTTTACTTTTTGCTACAAAGATAGCAGATAGAGCTAGTCCAACACTTGCCAAGAAAATAGCTGTTTCTGACTGTTTTTCACCAGTTTCTGGCAATCTCTTGTCTTCCTTGGCAACTTGAACTGGTGCTTCTGGAGTCTGAGCTTTTTCTAACGAACTTAGTTTAAACTCTGGTTTTTCTACTGTCGGTGCTAGTTGGTCACCTACGGTTGATAATTGACCTGTGTACTCTGGAAGCTCATGTTTCAAGGCCATAACAGAGTTGACTCCACCTTGGAACTCTGGTTTTTCTACTGTCGGTGCTGGTTGGTCACCTACGGTTGACAATGGGCCTGTGTACTCTGGAAGCTCATGTTTCAAGGCCATAACGGAGTTGACTCCACCCTTGAACTCTGCTTTCTCTACTGTTGGAGTTGGTTGGTCGCCTACGGTTGATACCTGACCTGTGTACTCTGGTAATTCATGTTTCAAGGCCATAACAGAGTTGACTCCACCTTGGAACTCTGGTTTTTCTACTGTCGGTGCAACTTGATCGCCTACTGTTGCTACTGGGCCTGTATAAGCTGGTAGCTCATTGACCAAAGCTTCAACTGCATTGACTCCACCCTTGAACTCTGGTTGCTCTACTGTTGGAGCGGCTTGATCGCCTACTGTTGCTACTAGGCCTGTGTAGGCTGGAAGCTCATGTACCAAGACTTCAACTGCATTCACACCACCTGTAAATTCAGGTACCTCAAGCACTGGTGCTGGTTCTTCACCCTTGCTTGATTGAACAGGTTCTTCTGTCAATTCTTGATAGAAGCTCGCCAATTCATAAAACTCAGCCTTGCCACCTTCCCATACCAATTTAACATCTAGAAGAGAACCACCATTTCGAATAGCAAAGGTTTGGAGACTAGATGTAATGGCACCAAGATCTGTCCAACTTTCTTGACCATCCTTGAGTGTTCTCGCTTGAACTCGTGCTTTCACTCCTTCAGGAAGGCTTGAAACAAGGCGTAGATGGTTGGCATTGGTTGGTTCTGACAAGTGGTAAACCAATTCACCCTTATCATTTTCCGCCTTGTAGCTAGTCAAGACTTTTCCGTCTACGAGATTAGTATAGAAGTTGCCTCGGCTTTCACCACCGTTTCCTTCTACAGTTGGATCATTGATTGGTTTGACAAATTCGCCATCATTGATCACCAATTCTGTAAATCCTACAAAACGAGCATCATAGTCAGCTGTATAGAGGACACGAAGATAGTTTGCTTTGACTGGTGTCGTCAATTCACCCTCGATATAGCGATTTCCTGGCATCTTAGAATCATGTGTCCAACCATCTGTCAATGAATCATCGTGTGTACTATTGGCTACACCATCTCCCACTGTCACAACATCCGTCCAAGTTTTACCGTCTTGGCTGACTTGGATTTTACCATCACGAAGATAGTTTTGAGTTCCGTCTTGGATGTAAGCTCTGATCTTCTTGATAGTGCGTTCGCTACCAAGTTTCAAGGTTACATGGCCATCTTTATGGGCATAGTCTGAAAACTCAACGAAGTTGTTGTAGACACCATCAAACAATTGATCTAGGTTATTAATCTTACGAACATCATTTCTTCCGTATGTTGGATGAATGCCCATAGTTGTAGATTCTAGTTTGGTTGGTTGCACTTCTTTAGTCGTTACAAGGAGAGAAGTTGATGGCAGGTCTTGTTCTTGATCTGTTTTATTCACAAGACGAACGTAACGTACCAAGTGTGTTGCAACAGTTCTGTCTGTCAACTGGCTAGCTGGTGTCCATTCTTGAGCATTTGCAGAGTACTCTAAACTTAGGGCTGGGTTGGCCTGGCCTTGGAGCTGGATGCTCTTGACTTGATGGATACGATCAAGCTTCATACCTAGATAGCTATTTGCAGGAAGTTTGGTTCCAGCTGGAATTTGAAGCTCGTAACTACCCAAGCTATCCACTACTGGTGTTTCCTTCAAGGCATCCACGTTGGTGTCTGTTAAATCGCTATTTCCAGAACGTGTCTCAACAGAGAAGTCTTGGATACGCCACCAAATGTCACTTGCCTTGGTATTTCGCACTCGGATGTAACGAGCATTGATAGCTCTAGTCACTTCCTTAGTTTGTTCTCCTGCCAAACGATCTAATTCTTGCCATGCAATTCCATCTGTAGAGTACTCAAGTACACCTGTGGCAAGTTTATCATCAGTTCCTTGACGAAGACGAACTTTAGTCACTGACTTAACTTCACCTAGGTCAAGTTGTGCCCAGGCATCTACTGGAGTCGTATTGCTGCCGTCAGCATTTGCCATCATGGCTTCTGTATTGTCCTTGCCATCAGTGATTTGACGGGCTGAGGTATTTAGCTTGTAAACTAAGTTTGAGCTAAGACTAACTGTCGTCGCTTGTTGGCCACGTGCTTTTTCAACTGGACGGTTGACTGCAATTTCCTGAACCGCAAACCAGGTATTTTCACGATCTTCTGTCGCAACCATACGAACTGCCTTAGCCTTAATATGGAGATTCTCAAATTTAAGAAGAGATTCATTTCCGACATAGCTTGGCTCTTTCAAGGTTACCCAGTTATCATTTTCATCCAAATACTGCACTTCAGCCTTACTAAAAGGTATCACGTGGATTTGCCTGAGTTCCCATAGCAAAGGTCAAGGTTTGGATATCTACCGGTTTGTTGAATTTCATACCGATATAATCACCTGTCTTGATACTACTTGGTGATTTAATCAAGGCATGAGTTGCCAAGTCACCATCCGTTACTTCTGCCAAACCACCTTCTACGCCTGTTCGATTGGTAATAAAGGTGCTGATAATTTTTGTCAGGGTGCAAGACTTTTTGAACTTCAGACGCTAGAACTTCTTTCAAAGATAGGATAAATGGACGGATATGTTGAACACCCAATTCAGCCTTTTCAAGATGGTCTACATAATGGAAGGTATGAGTTTGAGACTGTTCGTACAATTTCAAACCTTTATAGTAGCTGTCCCAAAGTTTGGCTGCATCATTTGTAGTCATAGCCTCTGTTCCTGTTAGGAAGGCATCAAGGGCATTCATTTGGTCGATTGCATTATCCAACCAATAGTGGATTTGTGCAACCATTTTTTGATCACCTGATGCTTTATAAAGTTCAGCTGCTTCTTTAATCTTGGCAAATTCTGCACGCAAGGCTACACGCTCTGCAGTTACATCCTGACCCGCTTTGAGCTTAGTCATGAAGTCTGTCAATTTTGGAGCTAATTCAACTGATTCTTCTAGTTTAACGACACGACCGTCCATGTTTTGGTTGATCATGTGCTTACCGAGTTCGCGGAAGGCTGCTGATACCTTGCTATCTTCAAAATGACCATTTTCAACAAAGTTGAAGGCAACGTCATTGAGTTTCTTAGCTTCTTCTTCTGATTTCCACTGTTTCCATGTATATTGAGCTCCAGCAAAGAGGGCAATCTTAGATGGTTCAGACTGTTGCATTGGATTCAACATGATACCAGACAGCAAGCTTGGATCTACATTTGGATGAAGGAATTTCTCACCACCACCTAGAATCAAGTGTTGTTTAGAGTTATCTGTAACTGGCCAGTTCACCCAAAGTGATACTGGACGATAAGTTTTACCACCTGCAGTTAGATTGTTCTTGAGAGTTGATAAGAAACCTTCAGAAACTTCACCCCAAATCTTACCACCCGTCAAGGTCATAGATGTTGAACTTGGGAGATTTTCATTTAGAGATTTCAACTCTGCTTCACGCCCATTACCCCAATACTGACCTGGAACAAAGATCATTTCTTTGCGAAGACCGCTATAAGTTCCTTGCATTTCTGTCAACCAGTTGGTCATATCCTGCATCAAGCGGTTGTAGCTATTATAGCCCCCAACTGGGCTTGGTGCATCATCGGCTAGAATACCAAATTCGCGGACACCCACTTTCATCAACTGGGTAAATTTAGCCTTGATGGTTGCCAAGTCTTCTTGGTAATGCGCTTCATTACCAAAGCGGATACGGTTGTTCATGAATGGATGGATGGGATTTCCAGACATAGCGAGTTTTACTTTGATTTCCGACGCGAGCAAGTTCACGGATTTCAGCTAGTTTTTTTCTTCTGGGTAAAGTTCACGCCATTTCTTGTTGTGGTATGGATCATCTTTTTGGTGCGAAGAAGTATTGGGTCAATTTCAAATCACCACCAAAACGCATGAGTTCTGCACGATCTGCATTAGACCATGGATTTCCATAGTAACCTTCGATGAAACCACGGTTCTTGATTTCAGCGTAATCTTCCACTGTCACATTGCGAAGAACTGGAACTTGACTTTCCTTGAGCATGTGTTTCAAGGTTGTCAAACCATAGAAGACCGCATCTGTGTCTTTTCCGACGATGGAAATTGAGTTGTCCTTGACGGTTAAGGCATAGGCGTCAATCTTGTCAAAGAGACCTGCTGAAACGTTAGATAAGTTTTTGTTCTGCTTGTGATCCGCGTCCATGTACTCAAGATAGATATTCGTTGCGCCAGCAACTGCTGATTGACTAGTAGTGTAGGATACTTGATTGTCCTGCAAGACACTCTTCAAGCGATTACGAGTATAGACATCGAGTTGATCTCCCAGTACCAGATTGACTTGCTTACGAAGAGCTGTTACTCCTTCTCCATAAGTCACTTTTTGTGGAGTTGGGAAAACCTTGTACTCTTTCTTGAGATAGTCTGCGCTCTTGCTGGCAGCCACAATGCTGTCTTCGCTAGCTGGTTTACTTGCAGTGAATTGATCCGCCAATTCAACTGTTCCATCACCTGTTTGCTCGACTTTTGGAGTTTCAGGTTTAGATGGTTGTTCCGGTTCTGGTGTTTCTTGTCCCTCTTTGATAGGTTTCAATAGATGAACTTCAGCTGCACTTGCAAAGCCCCCAACACCTGCTAGAACTTTCAACTCAATCTTGTTGGTATGAATTGCTGCAAAGTTCACTGTTTTTTCTTGAGCGTTGTTGTCCCAGTTTCCTTCTGAAACCTTGACCATTTGGCCATCTTTTTGTGCGTAGATTTCGTAGCGAGTCACGACCCCATTTCCACCACCTGGACGTGGGAGATAAGTCAAACCATTGACTTTTTCTGCTTCTTTCAAGGTCATAGAAAGAGTGTACGGAGCAGTATCACCAGTCCATTTAGTATGCCAGAATGTGTTTGGATCATTGTCAAAGGCTTTTTCAACAACTCCTTCAGTCGCTGTTCCAGGTGTTTCTTGACTAGTTGCAGAAACTGTGAAATGATCTGTTGGAATCAAACGAGGATTTACAAATGGTTTATCTGTCAACTCTGCACTATGTAAAATTCCTTTGAACCCACCGATGCTTTCAAGCGGTAGAACCAAGCTATTGTGGGCAAAGCGAGGGTGAGCTGGATTTGCGATACGTTCAATCTTCTCACCATCCACATAAAATTCCGTTGATTGTGGTTTAGTCACAATAGAGATTTGATAACGTTTGTTCTTTTCAAGTTTTTTATTGAACTGGATATGGAACTGTTCAAATTGATAAGCAAGATAGCCGTCTTTATCAGCTAAATAGATACGGTTGTCCCCACTTGTTGAGAAGGTTTGTTCACCGTCTCCAGTGACAGTTACATCAAACTTCAAGACATGACTTGGACCAACATCACCAGCTAAGCCTTCAATACTACTGTCTTTGTCAAATGCTAAACCTTGATCAGATGCTTTTACTTTCTTACTTGCATAGTTTTTCACAGTTTCAGAATTGATAGTAAACAAATCACTTTGATCAATCGCTCTGTCAGGATTTGACTGTGGTGCATAAGGGCTCGCTGGTAGGATACGTTCTGCAAATGTCGCTGCCGCACGGTCAGATCCCCAAGTGCGTTCTGCAGTAGTTTGCATGCTCTTGAAGAAACGTTTAAAGATATCATAAGATGTCAAACCTGTCTCATGAAGATCAATATTATCATTCCAAACTGCGTGGCCACCACCAATTACATTTGGATTTGATGCTTCTAGAAGTGGACCATGACCTGTTCGGAAATCGTTTGGTGTCCAACCATTATATTGAGTTTCATAGTTAGCATAATCACCATAAGCAGCTTGACGATTATCTCCATTCGGAACGCTATATGTTGGGATATCTGTGATATTAATAATCTTAGCTCCCTGAGCAATAGCTTCTTTTGGTTGCTGCCAGCCAATACTCCAGATATCAACTTCTACATCTTTCCAATCAACCGCTGTTTTACCTCGTTTCGCACTGAGCGATCCCCAAATACGAGGTGTATATCCTTTTCCTTTAATGTATTTAATAAGGTCATTGACATAACGACGATAGCTTTCTCTACTTCCGTAGTATTCATCCGTTCCGATATGAACAGTAGATACCCCATGAAGTGGTGCATCTGGACCATCAAGAAGTTTGTCATAAACTGATTTGACAAAAGCCAGCGTTTCATCGTATTTATTATCTAGATCGAGCATAGCTACGCGCTCTACGTTATGTTTACCTCTGTAATCGCTCAGGCTACCTTGATACATGAGGTCAGGGCGAACTTTGACAAATGACAGAGCATGACCTGGTGTGTCAATTTCTGGAACTAGATTGATATGCAAGGCCTTAGCAAGTTTAATCAGATTTTGCATCTCTTCTTTAGTATAGTGCTCATCTGATGTTAATTTTTGACCATTCTTACCGACAATATCTGTCTCTACACGGAAACCTGTCTTAGCATGTTCTAGAACATACTTAAGCTCTTCTTCTTGTGTTAGGTTCTTACCTGCCAAGTGTTCCTTTAGGAAGATATAGTTATCGTTGAGGTGCAACTGCAAGTCGTTCATCTTGTAGTAAGCCATGTTGAGCATGATGTCTACAAGGGTATCATAAGGAATAAATTTACGACCTGTATCTAGCATAAAGCCACGATGACTGAAACTTGGGAAATCACGAATTTCTCCATTTTGGAGATTGCTTTCCCCCATTTGAAGAAGAGTACGAGTAGCATAGAAGGCCCCTGTGTTCGTTGCAGCTTCGATGGTAATGACACCATCTTGGATAGTGAGGCCATATCCTTCCTTACCATAACCCTTATTTTCAACTTTTTTAAATTCAATTCGTTTTTGAGCCTGCTTGTCACCTGTCGCAAGTTCCAATCCACGGCTTGCAAGGTCTGACTGGTAGAAGGTTGCAGCCTGATCAAAGCCTGAATCTCCTGTCGCAAGAACTGTATCCGAAGTGATAGAAGATTGACCTTCTTTTCCATACCATTGTTGAACAGCTGGTGCTACTTTTGGTTTAACACCCACACCTTCATCCTGATGTAACCCCTTGATGACTACTTCAAATTCTTTAGTAAAGGTATGTGAATCTTTGATTTGCTCTACCATAACCTTAACGCGTTGATCAGTCAGAGGCTTATAAATATGATTTTGAAGGTCAATCACACCTTGTTTGTTGCTACCGATAAGACTGACTTTTCCTGGTAGAGTTGGCAAGACAAGAGACTGTCCATCTTTAGCTACAGTCAATTCTGTAACCTGACGGATATCCGTTACCTTACTTGTATCAGGAATATTCGAATAAGCTCGAATTTCTTGAATACCAACATTTCTCCAGCCCATTGTGCCCGCTTGATAGTCATTGATTTCTAACTTGAGATATTTAGCTTGAATACTATTAGCTAAGTCAACTTTCTCATCTAAAACAGGTTCTCCAGTCTTGGTATGAGCTAGCTTCCATTGTTTTTCTCCACTAGCATTTACATCATCTTGACCTGCATAGTAGAGGCTCCAAGATTTGATATTTGGATCATTTTGACCATTGCGAACGCGACGATCCCAATCAATTTCCACATGTCTAATTAATGTTGTTTTTGGCAGCGTTAATTCAAAGGTTGGCTTTTCAATATTTTGATTAGTTGCCCAGCGAGTATCCGGATTACCGTCCACTGCCTTGTCAGCTGTATACGGAGTGCCAGTTTCATAGTTATTAGCTTGGGCTGTAGCACCTTCTAAATGGTTACGGTCTTCCCTATCCTCAATCTGCTTTTCAACTGGTTTGATTGTAGGTGTAGCTGGTTTTACAGGTTTAGAATCTGCTTTTGGTGTTTCAGATGGCTTCAGAGTCTCAGCTGGTTTGGGAGCTGTTGGACTTGTTGCTGGGCTTGTTTCTTCAGTTGCTGCAGGACTTGTTCCTACAGTATTTCCATGATTTTCTTCATGTCCTGCATCTGCCGTTGCTTCTGATTCAGCTTTCTTTAAAACAGCTGCTAAATCGTCTGGCAACTTATCTAGGGGCTGAGCTTGTGTGATTGTTCCTTCTTTCTCAGGAGTTCCACCTGTCTCTGCAGCTTGCACTACATTTGCACCAAAGATACTGGCACCGATCATTACAGAGGCTGCACCAATTGCAAATTTTCGAATACTATAGTGACAGCGTCTTTCAAAAAAATGTCTATCCATTTTTCTCCTATTCCTTTCATCCACTTATTAGAGTAAGCGGTCTCATTTCCCATTTAAAAATGGAGAGAACCTAGAGGTTCTCTCCAACTAAGTTATTTCTGTCTGAATTCTAGTTCCTTTAAACTCTAAAACCCAGTCTTCTTTAATTTTCTTTACGTTTTGTTGCAAGGACAGCAGCAGATAAGGCAAGACTGACGCCAGCTAGGAAGATAGCTGTATCAGATTGGCTTTCTCCTGTTTCTGGCAATCTCTTCTGCTCTTCTGTTGAAACTGAAGTTTTAGATTCTGCAAATTTTCCTTGGCCCAATTGACTAATCTGATACTCAGGTTTTTCAACAGTTGGTGCTGCTTGATCGCCTGCCGTAGCCAATAGTCCTGTGTAGGCTGACTTTTCGTTTACCAAAGCTTCTACTGCATTAGCGCCACCTCTATATTCTGGCAATTCATGAACTAAGGCTTCTACTGCATTAGCGCCACCTTTGTATTCTGGAACTTCATTGATAGCTGCTTCTACTGCATTAGCGCCACCTTTATATTCTGGCGATTCATGAACCAATACTTCTGCTACATTCGCACCATCTTTGTGTTCTGGAACTTCATTGACAGCTGCTTCTACTGCATTCGCACCGCCTTGTATTCTAGAACTTCATTGACAGCTGCTTCTGCCGCATTGACGCCGCCTTTGTATTCTGGAACTTCATTAACAACTGCTTCTTCACCTGCTGTTCCAACTAAACCTTTATACTCAGCTACCTCAAGAATTGGTGCTGCTTCCTCACCCACTGTTCCTAGCGGGCCTTTATACTCAGGCACTTCAAGAATCGGTGCCACCTCTTCACCTTTGCTACTTGTAGGAACATCTGGTTTAGCAGTCTGATCTTGTAGTTGGTTGAGATATTCTGCAAAGTAGGCAACCATTCTTTCAGTCAAGAGATGGTTATCCGCAGCATATTTCATGCTAGCTACTACACTTGCTACCTCCTCTTGATTTTCTTTGCTGGTCAATTTTTGAGCTTTCGCTAAAGCTGTTTCATAACCTGACAAATCAAGAGCTGTTTCTGCAACCTGTGGACGACTAAAGATTAACTCAGCAGCAGCTTGATATTTATCACCACCGTCTCCATAAGTCTTAGTACTTGTCAAAACAATTTTCTTAGCCTTGATTGTCTTACCAAAATCAATATCTTTTGGTTTATTGTTATCTGGCCAATCAATTGCAGTGAAAGTATGTTCTTTACCAGACTCATCTGTCACAACCAGTTTCACATCACGCAAGTTACCATTTGATCCTGATCCACGTGGCACATAACGGAATCCAGTGATTTCTGTCGCTTCTTTCAAGACCATAGTTGCAGGTTTGCCAACATCTCCACCATTCCAAGACGTATGCCATAGACTTGATAAGTTACCATCAAAGGCATTTGCTAAATCTTCTCCCGCTTGCGCTGGAGCATTTAGACTTTCAAAGTCTTCTGCTACCAAGGCTGTTTTCTTTTGTACCAAGGCATTCTTCAGAGCATCAATCTTAGCAATTTCAGCACGCGCTTCTTCCACACTAATGTCATCATCTGCTTGACTGAGGTTAAAGACAGCTTCCTTCAAGGCATCCATAGATTCCTTAGTATAGTTGGTCATGGCAACCGTTGGTAAGTAGTTCTTCAGAGCATTTTCTGTCAACATCTTACCTGTTAGAGTGACTTCCTCGATTTGAAGTTTATCCATGATGAAGTCGTTGTAACCACGGAAGTTCGCATTTCCACCAGAATCTCCACGAGTATTGCTTGCGTTACCAGTTGAGTAGATACCAACCCAAGTATCGCCTGTTTCTGCACCTGTTACGAGGAAGGTTACCTTCTTAGCTTTCTTAGAATCTGTCCAAGTATTTGGCAATTCATGCATTTCCAAATTGCTTGCTTGATTACCGCGACGACCTGACTGGAATTCTCCCTTACCGACTACAAAGGCATAGGTATTGTCAGAGCCCGCTTCGTATTCAAAGGTTACACGATAAGTCTTACCAGCTTCAAAACGGAAGTTTTGAGGAATTGTTTGGTAAACCAAGTTACGACGGCTAACTAGCCCATTTGTCTTCAATGACCAATTTCCTTCGATAACATCATCGACTTTCTTACCATTCCAATCACGTTGTGTATATGGATCATGTTTTTCAGATAAGTGAGTACGATTATCCTCAACTCCTTCGATACCACCAATTACAAATGGGAAAATACCTTGAGCGACATTTTCAAAGTCTTGTTTAAATGTTCCTTTAGCTGTATCATGATTATCTCCGTACATACTTGAATTGTTTTCAAATGTACGAATTTCATCAAAGTAAGTTGCTTCATCACCAGCTTCACGACTCAAAGTAAGAGTGACATTTGATACATCTGAACCCGTTGTAAAGAAGGCATACATGTTTTGGAAGTAACTTGTATCGTCAACTGTAGCATTGTCACGACGAGTATTATGGGCATAGGCCTTAACATAGTTAAGAGCTAGTGATTTATTGGTATAGCTAGTCACTTCTTTTTCACCAGTATTCACTGTGATACTTGCTTTAGCATTACTACGGTTATCAACACCGACATAAACAGCATACTTAGTATTTGGTTTCAAGCCAGTCAGTTTCTGAGTAAGGCTGACTGTGCTCTTATTGCCTTGGATACGAAGCATTTCATTTGCGCCTTGTGATTTGACAATTTCTGCCTTAGAAGCATCACCAGAAATAGTCCAGTGTTTCAAGGTACCACTGTTAAATCCTTGGTCATAGATATGCATACCTTCACTCCATGACATTTCAGGGTTGGTTTGTTTTGAACGGTAGAGAACATATGGTTGATTTGCAGTAAGATTAAGGGTAATCTTACCATCTTTCACAGCTACTTCCTGTTCTTCAGTCTTACCTTGGTCAGTTAGTTTATAAAGGTAAACCTTGTTCTTTGCCCAATCGTTCGGAAGTGTCCAAGTTGTTGCACCAGCTTGCGTATTGAAGTAGTACATTTTTTCCTTATCAGCAGGAAGTTTTTTACCATTTGCATCCCAGTTCCAAGGAGTCAAGTAAGCTGAACCATCTTGGATGACACGTCCATTGAGAGTCACTGTACGTTCACGGTATTGCGGGCTATTGACATCATTTGACTTACGAGTCACAACAACTTTGTTATTATCAGCATCTACCAATTCCACTCGCATTTCTGGAGTCCATTTATAGGTGCTACCGTTATCAGACATAGTGACTGGTGTACCATTTTCCCACTTGCTTACAGTGAAGTGTTGGAAGTACTTGGTCATGACATCATGAGCAAACAAGTTGGTTACATAGCCATTGTAGTCACTTCTTCCTTGCCAACCTTCAAAGTCTTTCATGCTGTAACCACCTAGAAGTGGATAGTTAGCTGCACCACCGTAACTTCTGTAATCCCCAACCCAAGAATCTTTTTGGTGGTTGCGGATAAAGCGCGTGATAGCACTGTTGATACCTTTATTAGTGTAGCCACCATAGGTCAAGTCAGCTGCCCAGTGTTGGAAGGTAGAGTCGTATTCACCACCATGACCCCACTCGATCGCAAAGCGCCAGCCTTGTTTGTTAATTTCTTTAGCAAGAACGTGGGTAGCCCAGGCACCATTATCACCTGATTGCCCATTGCCCCAAACGTCCACATAGATAAAGTCAAGACCTTCACCAAGTTTGTTTTTCAATTCTTCCCAGCGAGCTAAGCGACCATGCGCCAAGTCATAAGCAGCATCAATGTTAATACCTTGATCTAGCCAGTTCCAACCATAGCTGTAGCTTCCATCTGAATTCTTACGAAGAATATTTTCGTTAAAGTATTTAGACTCAGGATAAGTTTCAGAAGCGTTAACGTGGATACCTAGATGAGCTCCATATTTCTTCGCTTTCTCAATCAAAGCCTTGAAGTCTTCGACACCACCAATACGTTTACCAATATCAGCATAGTTCAAGTGTCCAGAGTCATGACCTTCACTACCATAACCTTTAAGAAGAACACCCTGTCCAAGACCATCTGTATGGAGATTGATTTTTCTTGATACCATCAAGGTCATAAGGAATGGGTTTTGTGCTTGAGAACCAAAGTTCATCGCAATACGGTATGCTGTGATATCCTTGACTTTTCCCAACCTTGAGGGTTGTTCATAATACTACGATAAGCAATGGCACCATCTTGCCAGTCCACTTTCTTATCCGCATTGGCGTCTTCAGTAATCACAACCTTGGCACTTGGAAGTTCTTTGGTATATTCTGGGAAGACAATGCCCTTATATGCTTTTTCCCATTGCCATTCGGAACTTTGGATCCCTACATAGTTTGTATTTCCAACAGTTTGTTTGAATGCTGTCAAACGAGTCCAGTCATTCGAACCACCACCGTAGCTGTTTTGAGAATTGCTCCAGACACCTGCAGCAAGCTTATCTGTAGAAACAAAACCATACATGTAACCCTTAGCCAAATCTTTCATTGGATTGGTTACAGCAATATGATCATCTCCACTGATATGAGTGTTGTTTGACATGGTTGCCCCATCAAACTTAGCTCCAGCTTGATCGCTTGAAACCGACACAAGTGAGTTCCCTAAGAAATTGATAGAGGAGAGAAGTTTTCTTTCATCATCAATCTTCTGACCCGGAGTAACTTGGTTGTGGTTGACAATCTTGGTTACATCAAAGTGCAATTGATTGTCCACAACTTGCAAACGTACGGTCATATCTGAATTGATGAAATTCTTCTCATCACGAAGCTTCATCAAGTACTCTGCGGTAGTATCATTGATCTTCTTATAGGTGACTTCAGGTGTAATTTCGTGATTGTTTACTAAGATTTTCTTAAGTTGTTGAACCTGTCCAGGTAAAGTATGGCCATTCAAAGTATATTCCTTGACACGTGGAAAGGCTTGGTCAATCACTGCTTTTAGGACTTTAGACTGGATGGTATCATAAGTAACTTTACTATCATCTACCACCGCACCAGTTTCTTTTTCAGCAGTGGCTTCAGTAGTTTGAACTCCGTCTTGATTGTCAGTCTTAATATTCACAACTGTCTTTTCAGTACCATATGTACCAGCTTTAAGTAAGATTTTCTTGTCATTTTTAAGATTTTCATTAACAGCAGCTGGCAAAGTAACCGTATCAAAAAGTTTTACATCATTATTTGTTGCATTCAGCTGACCATCTGATTTTAAGCTAATAGTCAGATGATTCACTGAGCCATTTACTGGAGCTGCAACACGACCACCCTGGTACCATGTGCTATTACCTGGTGTCTTGTATTCCCAGAACCAACCTGATTTATCATATCCAACAAAGACATTATTGTTTGTATCTTTAAATTTCAAGAAAACACCAAAACGTGATTTGCCTGTTTCAGATTCTTCTTTGAAAGTGAGATCTACATTCGCATTCCCATTCGCATCCACAGTCAATCCTTGTTTTTCAAACAAGGCTGGTTTGCTGGCATTGTCATTTTGATCTGTTGAAGACAACTTATTGTATCGAACACCATTTTCCTCACGAATGGCTACAGTCCCTTGTTGTTCTTTTCTTGCTACAGTTTGCCATTCAGGAGTAACTTCCGTTGGTGTCTCTGGCTTAGCTGTCGCTGGTTTTTCTTCTTTCGGCTTATCTTCTTTTGGCTTTTCTTCAACTGGTTTTTCAGTTTCCTCTAAATTCGCTGGTTTTGAACTAGAAATTCCCTTAATATGATCTTGAATCCATTTTAGTTGAGCTGGAGAGAAAAAGGATGCCTCCACTACGGACTCCAACCACACCATTTTGATGAACCCCAATCAATTTACCATCCGTGTCAAAGATACCGCCACCGCTAGCACCTGGTTGTCCACCTTGATAACCAACTCCTTGGACTCCTTCACCATAAGATTCAGCAAAATCCACAGCACTGTTAATAACTGGTGCCAACTTACCAGCAGGATAGCCAAACATATTGACTTTATCCCCAACTTTCTTAACAACCGGCTTTTCAGTAACTTCTACAGGAGCATTTTCAAGAACTGTACGCAATCTTACAAGAGCCAAATCGTTCTTATAGCCCTTTAGATAGCCATCCCGATCCCAGTGAATCACATCTTTTTTACTAAATTTTACATCATCTAAACCAGGGTAGGATATACTAAAAATATCGCCATCCCCTTTATCATTATCCACAACCTTACGGATATTTCCATCTTGCTGATCCTTGATAAAGTTGTGAGAAACAGTCAAAACAAGATCCTTACCAATGACAATACCACTACCTTCTCCTGATGGAGTCTTAATCTTAACAGTAGCGCCATAGTTCAATTCTCCATTTTTTGTTTTGGCAACATCTTCAGGAACTAGACTACCAGTATCTTGCGCTAATTGGTCTTTATTTACCTCTTTACCATTATCAGTAGCTTTTTCAACTTTGCCTTCCAATTCTTTCGGCAACTTGTCAGTAGTTTCTTTGTTTTTCTTTTCAAGAGCTAATAACTCTTCTTCAGTTTTTGGTCCATCTGTTGTTTCAGCAGAACCTGGATTTGCTACAGCAGCTTCCTTATCGAACTCTCGTCCATTATCGCTCGCTTTTTTATCCAAATCAGCCAGCTCACTTTGGCAAATTATCTGTTGAGCCAACTGTTGGTGTGTTAGCCATTACTGGAGCAGTAGCAAAAAAACTAGCCCCAATCATAACTGAAGCAGCACCTAGTGCAAATTTACGAATACTGTATGTACAGCGTTTTTCAAAAAATCGTTTATCCATTAACCCCTAATTCCTTTCATCGACTTTCGTAAGCGTTTACATTTCTTGTTCGAAAAATACTCCTT
>BNJS01001588.1_pt1 | contig 127459 bp, 124 predicted proteins | sample 8540461 | NCBI WGS metagenome assembly BNJS01 (sample SAMD00202454, study PRJDB9452) | human saliva metagenome | isolation source: human saliva | place: Japan
TCAGCAGCGACCAGCGAAAGCGATCCATACATCAGAACGCAGCAGGCACACCCCGATCAAAACACACTTTGCCAACGAAGAGGATCTTAGTTACGAATAACTTCGACGGTTCACGATCTGATGGCGCCACCGCGCACCGATACCGGGATCTCAGGCCCATTGTCTGGCAACAGCACCGTCTGACCAGAGCTCAGCACCCATCATCCGGCCAGCCTGACCACCAGAAAGAGGACTGCCACTGCATCATCACGTTCACCACGACGGTTCACAACAGTTCACCTGTAATGATCAATCGTCCCAGACGCCCCAGAAACATCTCAAACACCTCTCACATCTGCCTCCCCACCTCGCGATCCTGCAACATCAGCCTGTTCTGCCCGTCGTCCAACACAAGCAGCCCAGACCTGCACTTTCATATACTTGCCGGACTGCTGAACACAGTTCATGAGCAGGTCAACCATATTTTATTCCAATCGTGATGAGCCCAGTTCGGTTCAAGAACAACACAACACCGGTCAGGTCTTCCTCAGGTTCCATGAGACTTCATCTTCACAACGGCAGATCACATCACCGACCGGCAACGATAAGCCTGCCACGCCCGGTTCATCGCCCCGCCATCAGTTCACCTGCAGCCTGACACTGGCGGTCTCGACCTCGCCCACACCACAGCCGCCAGAACAGCATCATTCTCAAAGGAACAGGTTCTGTCAGCACATTGCCTGAGCCAGCAGCGCCAGCCTGAAGTCCGTCGATTGCATTCTTTATTTCATCGCGCCAGATCGCAAACACGGTTCTCGTCAACAATCATCTTCAGCCACCCATGCAACATCTGAAACCCCGTGCTGGCAGGTGGCGCAAAATTAAAACCGTCTGCCAGAAACCATGGCTCAGTGCCCACCGTCGCCGCCCGCCCATGTCAGAGATCCATATGTTTCATTATTGAGTTGGCGAGCGATACGTATACGGACAGAAACAAGGTACAATCAGAACAGGTTTATTTGAATTTTATAGCGACATAAATCTGTTAATTAAATTAGTCCGTGCCTGATGCCCCTCGCCCAACAGACAACCATGATCATTGGCACCACCACCCACCATGACAGCTCGAGGAACACGCCTGCCACGATCAGATATCGTCTCATTTTTTCCTTGCGTCCGTGACGCAGCCCGTGATGCCCGACACATTTCACCGGCGGCGTTACGGTTCATCGACGGTCGACGCGAACATTGCATTCCTCGCCCTGGCGACGGGCGTGATCGTTTATTCGCAGCCATGCGTTACGCCCCGCCCGGGCCAGGCCCGTTCAACCGCCCGATATCCTGCAGAAATCAAAAGACACGAGGAATACTGGTGTCAGGGACCACGAATGAAAGAATCTATCACCGCGCTATGAAATTGAGTAATAACATTTGCAGCTGCGTACTTTGCTTGAACGGCAGTAATCGATAGTTGATGAACACTTACCACCAGAGCCCACCAGCTCATTGTTGCTGGCACCATATTGCACTTCGACGGCAGCATTTGGCACGCCCATTAGTCTCGCAACGCTACAGCGAGGTGGCGACCAGATCATTTATTCGTTTTGCCCCCGCATAATTCCTCATTATAGTTTTAGCGTCATTTGTGCCCGACATCCACCGTTTCATCGACGAGTTTTTGTAATCAAAACAGCTCGCCATCATTTCGATATTCGGCTATTCAACATCATTTGGCGACACCGCAGAGACGTTCATTCAGGCACGTGCTGGGTGGCCCGTTTTCAGATAAGAATAGAATCAATTTCAACCACCAACAAAACCCCACACGTCAGTCCGGAGGCGAACCATCGAGGCCGACAGACCATTCGATTTCAGCAGCGAACTATACACCGGAAGCGGTCACGATCATCATCTCAGCGAGAAGAAATCGGAACATTATCACAATCAAGGCCTGAATAACACGACCTCACACGCAGCCCATCATCTCAGCAACCACTGTCTGGCCAACATGATGAGCCACCGCCCAGAATCTTTGTTACTCCTTCCACCACTGCCAGCCAAAACACACACATCACCACCAGCACACGTGGCTGGTCATGGCAGCGCTTCAACACGGGGCCGAGTACATATCTCGAGTCTACACATCTTCATCATGTTCAATAACTTCACGCCGCAACAGTTGAATGAAATATGATCCGACACCATCCCTGCCGCACCCGACGACAACCCAAGCACATAACATATGCTAAACAAAGTGAGGATAATTATCAGATTCATAACTGTTTCAATACTTTGTTACATGGTAAAGCATGACGCTGATAGATTAGGATTACGCATGTAGAGATAGATGGGTTTGGTATATAACTTCCAGTATTGATTTTAAGGCTTTATATCTGCTCTCCATATTATATGTACGGCAATGGTGATTATAGTATGTTTTGAAAGCAACTCTAATAATGAGATAGAAGGAGGTACTAATGTAAAAGATTTTCAGGTAAATATGTACTAACCATCATGTTAAAGTGCTATGAACAATGGTTTTGTTAACGATGGTCGTGAGAAACAATGGTATTAAAATTGATATCCATGAGACGACCATAATGGTGTTTTGTTTAGGAAAAGATATTAATGCTGGACATATAACAAGTCGTATTACTATTCCAAACGCCAATTTTAACAAAAATACTTTAGATGATGATTTGATTTTCTTACTAAAACAGGATGATAATCATTATTACACCTTAGCAGGTAGACAATATATAATCATTCTGCTCTTTGAAACCGAAAAGATGAATTCTATCATTTTTTCGGGAAGTGGAAGAACAAGTCACCAAGCATAATCAGTTTGAAGAGCGATATAATTTTGACAAACAAGTTTTGAAATTGATCTTAATTCTATTATTATCCTAAAACCTGTTTTAAGCCACTGCAGTACAGATGAACAGTCTCATTATTGTCGCAATGATATTGTTAGATATACATGACATCTATCCAGAAATGAATGATATTAATGAAGATATTCATTTTATTATAGCTTTGTTCCTAAAATCATCGATGAAAAGAACTGATTGGATTAACTATCGAACAAAATAGTAGAAGCCTAAAACCTATAATGAAGGAATTATACACTAATACGAAATGAATAATATACAGACAAAAACAGATAAGAAGAAATAGTCCTGGATTCATCACCCTCATTTGATGCCAAGAAGATTTACCGATAGTGATGTACAAGACACTAAATCACATCAGTAAATGCTGTAAATGCTTCTTTCTTGAAAATGAGGGTACGGTATAAAAATAGATTGCCTAACACAACTTATTAGGCTGGTTAAAAAGACTCTGGCTATGTAAAGTGTGGGTGATAAGTTGGTTTATAATAATCTGATTATTGTACGCTGTCGTTATGCACACAACTACAAATGTTGTTGAGCATTTGAATTATAGTTTTGACATAAAAAATTTTTCATTTGGTTGAATTTTATTATTATTTCTATCTTTACTTTCTACCCTTTGGGGATATCGATGATTTGAAAGGATTTTTTTATGCATGACGCATGAAAGTAGCATAAACTGCGAACAAAACCGCTGTCTGTCGTACGCCCCCATCGTAGCGGGCGTGAGTGGCCAATACCTCGTTCGTTATCAAACAATGAACCATGCTATAATATTTCCTCTCAAACAGCACCCTCCTGTAGAATATAATACTGCGGGCATATTCATTAGTAAAACCCTTATGTCTGCAGACGCAGGAAGATAAACGATATTAAGATCGATGAAAATGCAATTGTGCTAATTCATTATTTCGTCCTCTGAATAGGAAAAGGTTATCGATGGATGTGTGAAATATAATGGAGAAAATATTTCATGAATCGTTGGATAATTTACACCTATATATATTTAGGGTAAGGAGAAAATCAAGAAAATACGAGACCTAATAAAGAAAAAATTTAATTAACAAAGATTTTTATAATAAAACTATAAATTTCAAAATAATAGCTATATTTCAGTTGTGCACTTTGTGACAACGTACATAAAACAGCACATCCTTACATACCTATAACTCTAATGAAGCAAAACAGTTTGCAAAATGGATCTCCAACGACAATTGTTAAAGAGCAGTGAGGAAAGGAAATGCTCAGGTTTCCTAAGAAGCGAAGACGAATGAAATAGCTGCACAAACACATTGCTGATGGTTTCAGATGCACCATTTACAATAAGAGGCAAAAGCTTGGAGTTGATAAATGAGAACTCCATCCAAAATATGTGATTGACACACTGATCTCAAAAACCTTCATTGCCCAACAAAAGTACTATCTTTGAATAAAAGAATGCAATTGGACTTCAGAATTTAGCAATTGCTGGTGGAGCAATGTGCAACAGAGCCCCGTATACAGACCTTCTTTTTTAAAAATTGAGTACTGACTACAACAACAATGTAGGAACAGTAGAACTGGAAAGTCAAAGACTATAACAAAGGGTTTTTACTATTGCCTGGCGCAGGACCAAGTAATGGCTCGCCTTGTCTAAAAAAATAATGCCTTTATGAGGTTGATAGGTATGAGTGGTAGAGAAAAGAAACTATCATTTGTTGAGAGACTCTGAGTTCCGATGATAATGGTCTACCATTTCTTTGTAGAGGATAAGGGTGTTCCAGAGGAACCACGAGGAAGATAGCCAAAGTGAACATTTACGTATGTTGCTCCAATACAACAGACGAAGAACTGGAGTATCATTGCTGTTAGGAGATGTGAATGGTTTGACACATAGGTATTATGAGTAGACTACATGTTCGAAGTAAAAAATCAATCCGGCAAAATAGATTATATAAAAAGATCACCCTAAGTCTAAAAACACTTATATTGGAGGAGGACGACCCAACCATAGAACGAAAAGTCAACGGAATGGTAAGGATGCAGATCAGCTTTTCATGAAATAGAAGAAGCTAGATGCAAAAGAAGATTTGTTTGGGAATGTTTTATCTAAGAAAGATAATCGACGATTGATGCTACAGCAGGGTGATGAACCTAATGTTAAAACCTTATCACGTTAATTTAGATTTAAATGGCAATAATACTTTCGAGGAGGGATGAAACTTAATATTGAGATTGATGATTGCACAGAACACAACTCCCCAGAATCAGATGACAATTGCTCTCTGGTGCCCATTTATGACAGACAATGTTTTAAAGGAATCATTATCAGAACATTGCTTATATATGCGCGAATGTGAGCGCACATCCACAGACATGACTTCTATAGAAACCAAGGAACTGGTTCTGTAGCCCCCAAAGGCACTCTCGTTGGCGCAAGGATAGTGACGTCAGGGTGTGCTCACTGCTGCGTTCCTCCCAGTTGATAATAACTATGAATCAACTAGTGAGATTCCTCTCTTTAACGGAGTAGTGAAGTTGCCACACCTCTTTGTCGTCTGAATGCGCGTAAAGATGTAAATGTTATTGGGTAGGAAGGTGCAGGTTGATGAAATTCAAGACAAGACTGTCCGTGAACTTCTGTAGTCGTATGGTGTATAAACTAAGATTAAGGCACAATTTTAGCAAAGGCGATAAAGTAATAAGAATTCAGCTCAAGGACAAGGTATAATTACGTGTCTATAGAGCCATGTGGGCGTGGACGACAGCTCTAAGCAAGGTCAGCTTTAGGTGGTGTTGGGGCTGCGTGACTAGAAGGCCAATCTAATGCCAGATCGGCTAGCTATAGAACGATCCCATTTGAGCGTTGTAGGAATCGAAATATATGGCCCATTCACCGAGTTCTCTAAAATCAATACCACTCTCTAAAATTCGCAACCTTCAAATGTTAATACAACTTTCTTCACTCAGTTAGCATCGACGCTGTGTCAAAACACCAATTTAGCCTTTTGTTGAAATTCTCAACTCGAGACAACAAGCGCATTTTGATTGCTGATGAAGTGGTCTCGGCCAAAACTATCGGGCGGCTGGCCACGATCATGCTTCTGAGCAAAAGGCAAGGAAAGAGTTTAGGAATGTAAACGCTTATTATTTGTCCCATCTCTCTGCAACAGAAATGGAAAAATGAGCTGAAAGCATGTTTGTGCCCATTTACCATAGTTGAGAGCAATAAGGAACTAATCAGTCAGGCTTCGAACGACGGACTGGTTAGGGTGAGCAATCAACTATGAGAAACACGTCTCTACTACGCAAGACGAGGATGCTGGCGAGGAGAATCTAATCACTAAAGTTCCTGACGAAAGCGGCAAGTCGTTTAGCTTCATCCCCATCGCTTTGCGTATGTAGCGTTTCACAAGAGCGCGAAATGAAAAGCACTCAGACATACAAGGGTGCAGAACAGCGTATGCGGCTTTGGGAATGCTGTCGTGTTTTGACAGCGACACCTATAATGATACGAGAGCTGCTTGTATAATTCCACTTTCATCTTTTGGACGACCAAAGATATTCGAACTATGCTATCTCTGAGCAGGGTTGCGTAAATGCACCTTTCATAAAAGCTCTTGGCGAACTCTCTTCAAAAGAAGTCTCTTCTGCCAAATTGTAAAAAGAGCTTATGAAACAGGATGGTACTCTATCGTCAGGAGATAAAATGAGCGAGTCTATGCAGGAGACAATAAAAGTAAAGGATTATTTTCAGGGACCTTTCCATTATTCAGACGTATTGTCGAGACGCATGAATAACGAGGAAAGATCTCACTGACACCTTAGGTCTCAACTGGCAACATGACATCGCGTCTATGAGCCAAATGAATCAAATATTCTCACGTACTCGTAAAACGGTGAGGTGACAACGAGACCGGTCTCAGAAGCAGAGACTGTCATCCATATCCATGCATTATCTCATTGCACGAAAATGAGCAGAAAGCATCGGATAAAGTCATAGAAGAGTATGTAGACCACGTTCTTATACTGACTTTTGGGGTGATCAAGTCGACACAGGTGGAGCGTTGATGTTTAGTCCAACGCAAACGCCAAGTGCGCAAGTGTATATGCATTTCAATACAGAACCAACCTCACAAAAGGCATTGATGTATGCTAATTTTCCTGACGCAAAAGGTAGACGAACTTCTTAAGATAGTTCGTGAGGTATTTCTAGATAACGGACCGAAAAAGATAATTGTATTTGCCCTATTCAAAGAGAGAACTTTATACTATCGGTCTATCAGGCTAGCTGGCTATAGAGTGTAATGATCACGGAGACGTGTCAAATAGGCAGACTGTCATTGACCAATTTCACTACAATGATAACATCAACATATTGTTGTCATCAGAGGTAGGAAGCGAGGGCTTGATATGCAGTTTTGTAACTCTATGGTCATTTATGATTTGCCATGGAACTCAAATGGTTGTTGAACAGAGAGTGGTAGAATTGACCGCTTCGGTCAAGAGTTCCTATTGTGCATATCTACAACATGATAGTCAGGGATCCATTCAAGAAGATTATATATACGCTTGCTCAATCGCATAGGTATATTTCATGAATCTATCGGTGAAATGGAGGCTATACTGGATGTAGAGGTAGAGCGCAATGGTGCTAAGGATGTTGTAAGCTTGCAGCAACTGTATACTGGTATGGAAAAGGAATTCTTCTGCAAGAGCCTTAGCCGTGAGGAAAGATTGAAAAGATAGATGAAATAGCACGGGCGCTTATCAACGAAAAGAAAATCTTAAACACATTGAGGAGGACTCACAAATGCATTGACCAATGATGCTTATTTCAGAAATGAAATAAACTCGTATTCTCAACAATAACGCTTATGTTACACCACAAGAATTGCAAAATTATGTAGAAATGCTTCTAAAGGAGAGCCTTCCAACTTGCCAAATGGAACAGGAAGAAGATGGAGTGTTTACGCTTGTATTGCCCCAAAAAGCAATCCAAAGGTTCTTTCAAATTTCTTACTACAATATCAACCAGCAGGAGATGATGAGCACTATCTTGTTCACAGTTAGAAACGAAATCACTGGCAAGGAGAAACTACACATAACTTTTGGACCAGGAATTGTATACAAACGCAAGAACCTAATTTACATCAACATATACAGTCCCCATTGTGTTGGTTGCTCTAAATTATTTCCTTCAACAAGATGAGTCAGGCAAAGACTTTCTCTTTTCAAGGTTAAACACGACAAAGCTATCTGTACCTGTCCGTGCTGGAGCTGTACCTTGGGCATTTACCAGGGTTGAAACAACCAAAACTAATTCATCATCAGTTCTCTTTTATCCCATCCTCTATTCAAAGAAGGATAATGCTGTCATAAAAGCACGCTGATGTCGTCGCCGCATTTATGGGGCAGGTGCACTGTTGGAGAATATTGTTGGTTCGATATTTCTGAATATCCTGACACCGAATGTATCACTAACGCTCAGTTTGAATTTGTTGATGCTATCGACCCATATCGGAAGGAATATCTTGGAGAAATGTACTACAGGCAGAGAATCTAGTTGATGATGATACAACAGACTGAGGGCTTTACTCAAGTATCGCATTGACAGTATGAAGGCTTTTATCAAAGAGACCGAAGATAGATCTGATGTTTGCAAGAATCCAAGGAGATGACGAAAAGCAATAAGATCAAGAAGGAGCATTGTGTCTACAAACATCGAATTTACGTATTCTCGAACAGAAATTTGCAGATATAGAGAAGCAGCGTGTGATTAAAGGGCAAGACTTAAATGTTCGTACAAATTTGCTATCAATTAATCTTATAAAGGTAGAGTAACAATGATAGAATAACGGTAGGACTTGATTTCGGCACTCACCAAAGACCAAGGTGTGCATCGAAAACAAAGCAGATGTAACAACCTGAGTATAGTTTCTTCCCTTTAAGGATTTAGAGGGTAATGACAACTATATTCTTCCATCAATAGTGCAGATTAATTCTGATAACACACTTAGTTATGGCTTTGTGGATGAAAAGCGTGCTAAATATGGTAAGAAATTTATCATAGGTGGAATGCCCAAATTCCCACAAAAAATTTCTGTTCCCACAGAGGATCTGGAGCCGATGCCCACCAAGCCAGCTATTCTAAACTCTGCTCCTCCAACAAGTGGAGAGCAACTTGAGCGATACAAGAAAGCTCAAAAGTCATACGATACACAATTAAATTTGTGGCGCAATAAAAGCAATTCTTTAAAGAAAAACATGAGTGCGTGATGAAGGATGCTAAAGCTACATATCAGGCAGAGCTAAAGTATGTGGTATCTCTGGCAAAAATACTTCTCAAGTAGAACTATCGTATGATTTACAGATACTTTTAAGCAGAGTACTTTTCTCCGACTACAACTGGAACTGCTCTTTATCTTCCTCTTATCTGTCGTATATGGTATTTATGCTATATTGTCTTTTGCTTAGAAGAAAAATATGGACAGAATTTCTTTGCTATCCAGATAGGTATACCTACTGATCGGATGAGATTTGTACAGAAGAAGCGAAGGGCTGTTAGCATCTCTACTAGCATACCATCTTGTAGAGGATGTGTTTAAGAATGACCTTGAAAGATTTTTATCTACCCCAGTAGATGAATTAGAGAAGCTAACAAAGACAAATCTTATACAGTTTTCTGAAGAGAAGAAACAGGAATATGGATTGCTCGTTTTTCCTGAAGCATATGCTGCATTAAAGTCTCTTACGGGCACAAAAGACAAGATTGAGACAGGAATGAATATTATGGTCGATATAGGAGGAGGTACTACGGATATTACTTTCTTCACGATTGAAAAATAGTTGTCCAAAATTTATGATTACTCGTCTATCTCATATGGATTGAATTACACAATTGAAAAAGCAACCCCTCATCTAAAGGACAAGTTCGACATAGATTTGAATCTAAGTATTATCGATTCTCAGGAATTGTCATCTGTCATCTCAAGTTATTACCAAAATCTGAGAGGAAGCTGTGAGGATTTAGTTGAAAAGCTCGTAAAAGTTTTCCTAAAAACAGGTTATCCAACTTCTACATTAACTGATGCGTCAAAAAACGCTCCCATTATATATTCAGGCGGCGGTTCAACCTCATGATTTCCTCAGAAAGCCTGATGTACAGTTTACTGACGTAAAACAGATAGACCCTAAGATGTGACAAGGTGATGAATATAAAGGAAATATCTAAATTTGTTGATATTTGCCCAATTGTCTCTACAACCTTAGGTCTTGCCATTAGTGAGATTCATGATGACGCTGAATTAGCCACAGCAAATGATATCTTCAAAGATATTAAAGCTGCTGATTGGAAAAGGAAGACCGTGCCCAAGATGTAGAAAGCGACCCGAAGAGACAAAATATTTCTGTAATTTGTCTTTGGCAATCGTTCATTTATTTCAGTGTTAGTTGATTTACAGATATAAAGGTGCACACACAACGAGATTACCAACCTTTTAAGACTTATTCTCATCCCGAGTCCAGGTGAAAAGACTCACTCTTTCTGGTAAAACTGTTTCAGAAAGAATATGGTGATGACATTGTAATACACTGCAGTTCTATCGACTTTCGCTTTTAAAGACCACAATTTCCAGAGTGCATTTTGGATAATGAGTCCACATTTCAAATTAGGAACCATTCATCAGAAGATAGAAAATATCAATGGTAAAGAGGTTGACATCAAAACCGTACCATGACTATTCCAAAAATATAAACCATGACAATACTACATTATACCATTGTCAGACTTGAACGTTTCTGTCCCTCTGAATAGGAAAAGGATATCCGATGGATGTGGGTGAAATATTATAATGAGAAAAATATTTCATGAATCATTAGATAATCTACACCCAGAGACATATATTTAGGGCAAGAGGAGAAAAATCAAAGAAAATACGAGACCTAATAAAGAAAAATTCAATCAACAAAAAGACTTTTTAATAATAAAACAAGAAATATCAGAGTAAATAACAACATTTGCAGTTGTACATATTCTTTGAAAAGCGTCTGATATTTCATATTTAGACAAAAACTTGAATTATTCTAGTAATTTTACGTGCTTCTTTAAAAGCTCAATCATTTCATCTTCATGTTGTTGGCAACAACCTTCAACCCATTTCTCATTAGAGCAGAGTTGCTTATGATCTCTCATAAGACGTGAGTTTCAAACTTCCTTTTTCACCATCTTACCATAAGATTTCATCTTAGATTGAGGGAAAGATTCGAGAACTTTTAATTTACGCTTCGAGATATAATACACAGGTTTCCAAATGTATCTTTATCATCCCAGGAATCAAAGAGCCATCAGAAGGATTCTGAGGGATACCAGTGCTCAACAGAGTTGCGGAACTCAAATACAAAGTCTCTATACCCATCTTTGTTCTTGTTTTTCTTCCAAAGGAGATAATCCAAGAAGTTGAACACAATATGAGGAGTTTTTACACCTAGCTTAAATCTTCATTGTCAAGGAAGTTTTCTTTAACAGCCTTTATTGCAACTTCTTCGGATGTTTGAATCAGAGATGCACTTATTGTATCCCGAATCATTGTCATGTAACCAGCATAGTAGGTTTGTTATCCAATGCATAACCTTAGGTGAGGTATATGACACACGCAAGGCTGACTGCATCATCATATTTTCCTTGCAACGCACATTTGATGTGTTTTTCCCATTCACTACCGACACGAAATGTGGTGTTCTTATAATAAGGTTTCTTATTGGATTTTTGACCAGATGTGTGTAACTCTTTTAAGCTCCACTCTCCCTTCTTTATCTTCACCAGTATACTCACGCTTGACAATGTACATATCGAAAAGATAGCGAGTCCGCAATAGATGAATGATAAACTTTCGAGCAAACTTGCCCAAACTTCTTTTTGCTCCTGTTTAATAGCTTGCCCACCTATCGCACCATTAGTGATTACATTATCAAAATCCGATATTAACTTTTTATCATCAAGTAGCTCTGCAAAAGGCTTTACTCAACGACACTTTATAATGCTCAATAAACACACGAAGTGAATGAAGGAGGAAATAAGGGAAATCAATTATGCTTTCAAAAACGTATATGTGTATCATCATCAAGCAAACCATCAACATCGTCTATATTAAAGCTGGGCGATATTATATTTTGTAGTGTCTCACTGTTTTCTGCTTCTTCGATTACTCCAAAACAACTAGAATAATCCTTCCATTTATTTGACGGCCAAGCATTCCAGTCCCCCTTAAATATATTCTGGCGCTCAGCAGGGAGATAAAATGCATCTGCACATAACCAGTCATATCACTGCAAGCATTCCATATGCGTGAAAAGAACTCTTGCTCCCCTCTTTTGTTTTCACCGAGATAGGCCATGAGCTTAGCCTTAAGAATATCATGTTGTTCCAACTGCTCACCACGGGTATTCATAATCTCAAAGTAGCGGTTCAAGTCGGTATTCTCAGGAACTTCTATCCTATAAAGCACAACATTTTGAAGGCGCTTAACGAATTCTTCAATTTTAATCTTTTCGTCACTACTAAACTTCTGCCTAATGACTTTTATGCCATTCAAAATGGACTGTTCTATACGCTCCTCATCATCTGAATAGATATCACCAGCCAAGACATCCTGTATATGAAGAAGAGTGAAGTTTGAGTTTGCACGACAGTCAAATGTAAGTGTCTTACCGACTTCACATTCTAATGCTCCTTCTGATACAAGATACTGCAAAAGTAAATATAAGGTCGTGAGGCGCTGCTGACCATCAACAACCTCATACGTTTCCATCTTATCTTTAACCCCTAGCGACAACTAATGATCCAATATAATAATTCTCAGAGAAATCAATTCCGTTGATATCGTCAATCAACTGAGTAATTTCTTTATCTTCCCAAGCATAAGCACGTTGATAACGTGGTATTACATAGTGATCAGTTGTGTCAAAATTGTACTATCTGCTAAATATTCGTAATTCTTTCTACCATATTATTTGTAAACCATTTAGCTGAAGGAGTTTGTTGTACAAATCATTCCATTTATCCTTGCTGCTTTACCATCTGATGTAATGATAATCGCATACTAGAGATCTCGGTGTGTCGACGTGCATATGCAATCATTGATATCACAGGCATGGCATTGCTGTATTTATCATTATTACCTTGTCCAATCGCATATCTATTGATAGTATCGAAGCCAAGATGAAGCATATCTATTCTGACCATCATTGCCCAAGTGAATGGTTTCTTAACAGCCACAACATCAAAATTATGGAAACGATCATAATAACAAAGTAATGCACAGAAAAATAAGTTTCGTGCGTAATTTAGTCCTGTTGACGAAGATTTTGATACCTTGTCAAACTTCTCTACACTATCTACATCCTTACCGCCAGTCAGAATCATCTCAATCTCATGGAAAGCAGAGTTTGTTACAATTTCATCCTTTATGTTTTGAAGCATCTGCATATAGTGATCTACCATCTCAAAGAAATCACATCCCGACACGAATGGCTCTGTGATAAGGAAATATGGCATCGCCTTATTAGCTCTTCGAGCATAGGTGTAACCAGATCCCGCCTCAATTCCTTTATAAACATCTATGTCGGCTGTGGTAAAGTTGCCACACTTCCTAGATTTAGCCCAATTCCATAACGGGAATAGATAGAGGTCGAATAATTCACGAATCGCTCCTGGCTTTTTCGATTCCCATTTGATAACGGCATGTTGCATCTCATACTTATCACGGATTTCCCTTAGATGATAAGCTTTAAGAAGATCATGAGGATACAAAGCTCGTCCTCGAGTGTTTTGAGAATCGAATAATTGGAATGCTTCATCAAGTCTGTCTACAACAATCACTACAACTTCCAATATATAGCCCAACGCCTTGTGGAAATCAGCCTTTGAACTATCATCTAGCGATGAGAACCATTCACGGATGGTTGTAAAGTTATCGTGTAGATTCTTCTGTGTTACTTTATTGGAATATTTTCGTATTGAGCAACGTACTAGAAAAAGCCTTCCGAAAGATACATCTTCAGCAATAGAAATGAGAAAATACGTTGTTGTCCATCAACAATTTCATATTCTCCTTTATCATTCTTATGGAGGATAACAGTTCCTACACGATACTTGAAATTCGCATACTTCCTGCTTTCCTCAATACTCTTTTGAGTATCGAGATTAGCTCTGTGATATTTTTGCACTCCATTTGTATGGTCGTTGATATCTGGGAACAACGAGGGTTTTCACCTAAGAGTTTATCTGCAGACCATATCTTTTGGAGTTGATTTCTTTTTCATGCATGTTTTTATGTAAATTCAACTAATACTTCGAAGCATACAATCAAGTTACTATTCCAGAGTGAATTCGTCAGCAGTTCCAACTTTAAGATTGGCGTTCAGCATAGCCGACATTATACTATTGTCAGACTTGAACGTTTCTGTCACAATACTCTCCAGCTGTTCGCAGATTACATTGAAATCATATTCAAATCTAGAGTTTTTGAATGAAATGATGTTGCCGTCAGGCCATTCCATCTTTCCATCTGGAACAATCTCCTCAGAGGTCTTGGCATACAAAAGCATTCCGTCAACCTTACCTGTATGCAGTCGGTCTTCGTGAAACACATACGACTGTATCTGATAGATATTGTTGCTGTGAATTGATGTCTTGTTAAAGTTCGTCTGCATACTTCTTTGATAGTACTTAGCATCTATGATAAGCGCCTTTTCTCCATTCGTGAGATAGATGTCGCTCTGCATGATGGGCAGCATACTTGTGGACGAAACTTCCTCTTTTATGTTCCAATCTATCTGCTTGGCAGAGGTGTAGCTCAGGGTGATGGCGCTTGAAGTATTCCAAGATAAATTTCTCATACAGACGACACATGTGGTCATCAGAAAACTGCGGCATGTGATGGTTTCCACTTTCAGTAGTGAGCAAAAGATCATGAACTAAGAAGAAACATATAAAGCACAACGTCTGGTAGGTACAACAGTTACGGTCAAAGCGCAGATTCTTCCATTGCACTTGGCGCAAGTCGACCTCGCTTACATCATTAAAGAAGACAAGAAGTCTCCACAACTTCACTTTTCGTTCCTTCTTAACATCCTTTTGTTTCACAAGCAACAGTATTGAAGACTTCACAATTTGGTTATAGAGATTGTCTACCGACAGTTCATCGTATTCACAACCTAGAGTCATTCTACGTGATAACCGTTCCCTTATGGTTGCTTGCATATCGAGCTTACCACGCATAGAACTCAGCACATCATGACGCTCTATGTACTCACTTATGCAGTCCTTGCTTGAGTTGGAAAGACACGCTATGAACAAGAATCTCTGCAAAGAGATTGTCAGCACATTGTTAAAGTCCTCACCAGCTATATCGGCATAGTTGTTTCGCCTAAGCTCTTGGAAGGCATAGGACAGCATGTAGTAGATATTACGGATGAATATGCCTTTGTCAATGGTCATTCCACAATCGATGTTAGTTTCTGAACCTCATTATTGAATTTCGTGTCGTTATCAAACCAATACTCTCTAAGCACAGGAGCTATGTCAAACTTGACCACTCTCTTCAGCCAATCGCTGTTTTACATCCGTCTTGTCTTTGTTGCAGAGTAGCTATGTCTATACAAAAGCCAGAACCCTAAGGAATCATCACTCTCAATCACTTTGTTCAAATCTATGATAGCACTTACCAGTTTGTTGAAATCTTCATTGGCGAGTGAGCGTTTGGTATGCATTGAACCCATCTGTGGAGAAACCTGGTTTCATCTCAAAGAATGAGAAGCGACGGCGTAGCGCATAGTCCATCATTGCTAGAGAACGGTCGGCGGTGTTCATCATACCGATGATGTAGAGGGTTCTTTGGCACAGAAAACTCTTCCTGATTGTATGGCAATACCAGCGTTTCGCCTCGATAGTCTTTCTCTATCAGCATCATCAGTTCGCCGAGAATTTTGCTCAAGTTGCCACGGTTTATCTCGTCAATAATGAAGAAATACTTGCCATCAGGATGCTGTTGGGCACATTTACAGAAGTTGTAGGAACACACCAGGGCGAAGGTAAAACCTCCATCCTCCTTTGGCTTGTATCCCATCACAAAATCTTCATAGGTGTAGTTCTGGTGGAACTGTACCAGTTGCACCTTGCTATCGTCTTTCTCCGAGAATAGAGTATGCGAGTCTCTTTGCAGAGAAGGTCTTACCAACACCAGGCGAACCTTGCAAAATAATGTTCTGTTTGTCAAGAAGCAAAGCACAAAGCTTGTCATAATCATCTTTTGGTAGGAACACCTCATTCAAAAAATCCTTCTTGGTGTATTCCATTACGGCCTTTGCAGGCATCACAGTTCTTCTCTCTAATAAGTTTTTATGTAATCATATTCGTCAGCAGTGAGAGAATAGAATGAACCCTGCGGATTCTTCAGAAACTGCATATTACGCAGTTCATCAACAGCTTTTGATTTCCGACAAAAGCAATACCAGATTCAAGCCCCTCTGTCTTTTGAAAAGTAATAGTCTGGCCATCACTTTCACGTTCTACGACAGCTAAAGCCAACTATCTGCAGAGGGTTGGACTAGATTCATAAAACACGACGAGATCGCCTTTTTCTCGCATCAAGGAAGTTTGAAACACCTTGCGTTTCTTTCCTGAGTCGCTATAGGTGTGTAATCTATAGTACCACCAACAGCTAGTTCTTGTGCACTCCAAATTTTAGGATTAGCTACCAACCACCAATAGTTTTGCGAGGCTTTAGGCAAATCAACAGCAGGAACAGACTCTGTATTTTCACTCACCCCCATTAACTTCTTTGCTTCATCCTCGTATTTTTCATCACCCACAATACAGGTCCTGAACTGCCGATGTACGGGACGATTGCGATACTTCTTCGTCTCTGGTGTCATTATTTGCTGTATCTCATCGCCATATTCTTTATCAATTGCGTTCAACAATTCAAGGAAATGTTCATATTTTCTGCCAGCATTCTTTGTATCAACACCCAGTTTCACACAGAGATAGCCATATACCTCATCCTTATAGAAGGTATAAGTATTGGGGCTTACACAGGTAAGTATGGTAGCCGCTGTGCGTTCATCATTAGCACAGACACCAAACTTATTGGTCGGACACAGACTGCGCATTGTCTTCTTGTACGCAGAAAGACGATCAAGTGAGTGGGATGCTCTCGTCGATAAGTGCTCAGACAATTCTCAAACCCTTCTGTATGCTGTTCCTTGGTATTTAAACACCGAAATGACACGCCCAGTGTCCAACAAGTTTATCTTTTGTTTTGACAATATTTCTATCACCTCAAACAATGATTTGCTCTCGGTATCGTCAAATAACTTCCATTTGTCTTGTTCATCTTGATCATTGAATGGTTTCTTTTCGTGCAGTGTTTTATATTGGTCTATAAGGCCTCCATAAAGTCTGCATTTTGGCTATTATCAAGTATTGTTGTATTCATTGATTATCTTGTTTTATATCTTTTTGTGAAATACCCTTCAAAAAGGATATAAAGTTTTCTCTTCTAATTTTGATTCTATTGCAAAAATTACTCCGCCATAGCCACCATAGCATTAGTATTTGAGATTTTGCAAATTATGATCGTTTCTCTTCATTACACTCATAGTGGGACAAAGATTTCAATTGCAATAACAACATAGAATAAGCAACACCCACATCACTACGCAATTGTTTTCTGTCACTCTCCTCGTATGCGGCCTTACTTGAGTAACCTCGATAAGAATGTGATTCCTTATAACGATTCATGCGTGTCAACTCATCAAATCTATCGGCCAGTTCCGGTGTGATTTGCTGTTCACATTCCATGTGTTCCCAGTCTGCATCAGGAGCCTCACGTTTCATCTCCTCAAGGGTTACTAGTGAACGAGCGTCAGGCTTCACGGCATCTTCTACATTGATAGGCATAAACCAAAGTTTGCGTCTCTTATCTTTCCAATCCTTGTCTTTGAATGGCTTACCATAAAACGTGCCATGCCATACAATACCAGTGCGTCCGTCACCCAACCTCACCATGTAGTATTTGTCACCCTCCTGCACATCGTCGGGGCAGGTGATGCTCAACTCATTCTGAATCTCTGACCATACTGCTCACGATCCTTGCAGTAATCCTTTATGGTGTAGTTGCTGTTCATAGGATTCCAAAAAGAGCACAAAAGGCATTTCCGGCGGGAGTTTCTTCCTCTTCACCGCTATAATCCTCGTTGTCTTCATCTTCCTCGTCATGGTCACCCCATATACCAAAGGTCTTCCTCATTCATTTCTCGATAGAACAATTCATCTTCGTCCATAGTGCTTAATTTTTCAAATACCAGTTTGGCCTTTTTCATCATCATGATAAGCCTTTTATTCCATCCATACTATACAAAATTGAATTTATTGCACTTTTAGGAACATCTAGCTGCTCTGCAATCTCTGACGCAGTAATTGGAAAAGGCTAACAGACTGTGCATGATTATACGTTGTCAAGCAAAGTACACAACTACAAATGTAGTTATTTACTCTGAAATTTCATGCTTTATTATTAAAAATTCTTTTCATTTAATGAATTTTACTTTATTGTTTCTCATATCTTTTTGATTTTCTACCTGCTTGGGAGATATCGATGATTTGAGCGATTTTCTTTGCTGGCGAGAGACATTTTTACTTATTTTCTTGCTTCATATTGCATAATGTTGTATATTTTGCAGTGTGAGGGCGTTTAATCCTTTACAGGACACGTCCCTCATTCCTGTCAGGATAACTTGGCATTTTTGTAATATCATATTAGCACAAACTGAGATTAAATTTCGCCTCACTCCCTACTCAAAACAAGAGATTGCACATAAAGCAAAAGCAATAACAAAAGGGGTGCTTTAGCTGTTCTTTATACATACTTTCCTTATCTTTGTAAGCAATAAACACAAAAGATAATGAAAAATATTAGTATTCTATTCTGCGCCTTTCTATTGGCAACAACGACCTTAGTGGGTTGCGACAATTTTGGTGACGACGATAAAAACGAGCCTACAACCTGCTATTTTGGCGGTTGGATCGACCTACAAAAGATACCAACCATCGCAAAGAGACCTTTAAAAGACAGATTGTTGGTGAGGGTTTGGAAACACGTGTCACACAAGAAAATGAACGCAAATGGCACCATTACGCAAAAAGCTGCTCACAATGGGCTCATCGGAATCAGTCCTATCGACTTCTATTTCACTGAGGGCGACGTCACAAGCTTCACTCATTCAGACGCTCTTAACGAGTATGTTAAGATTACAAAGGACTATATCTACGACGAAGCAACCAACACTATTCAGCCAATTAACATGCAAGGCGCTAACAACCGCATATTAGAATGCGACGGAGACAAACCTCTCTAATCACTCAGTTCTTGGGCTATAAGAACGACTGGAACGGGCAAACTAACGAAACCTACGGCGTTTACTAAATACAGAGAAAGATGACAACCCAAGAGCTGGAAGAAATGCAAAAGCTGTATCGTCCTCTACAATAACAAAGGTACCGCTGTCCGTCATGCCGGACCATACGATAGAGCGAAAGTAGCGTAAACTGCGGAATAAGCGCCGCTGGGTAGTCCGTCGTACGGACTACCCATATTCGCGATTGGATTAAGTCTTTATTCCTATGTCATTGGTAATGAGAGAGATTTTACAAGTTGTTTTCATTCTCATTTTGCTCTTCGCCTTCCTCAGTGTCATGGGCTGTTTACAAGGCAAAGAGATGAGCTATGTAGCAATTTGGCGCAGATCATGGGTTTTGTTGTGGTGGTGTTTCGCTTCGCAGAAGAAACGCTTCACCATTGGGTGAACAAACGCAGCAAGATAAAGAGGAAATAAGGCAACATACAACGATAAGCAGGGAGGAGAAAGCGAATTCCCTCGTCGTTTATAGCTATTATACGCAATTAACCCCAGTTAATTGGGGTTGATGTTTAATAACTGGATTAAACGATAGCAGGAATAACCTTGACGGCTATTCCTGTTAGCTTTTCTTTATCCTACGTACAATCCAATTTCTTCAAACGCAATCCATGCCTTCTTCGATGCATTTATCTATATTTTTAATGAAGGTTCATATAAATACTCAAGGCATTTATCTATAGGGTAAACTCTTCGTGTCTTTATATTTTCTTGGACTTCATATAATGCGGTAATGTAAGTATGCTGCTACTTCTCCTATTTTCAGTCAAGTTTATATTGGTCAACTGACTTTTGACCAGGAATGGATGGTCATGCTACTATTCCAAACCACGGAAAATATCTGCATCAGCAGCTCAAATCTTCTTGTACGTCCGCATTTTGAAGACTGCTCTAATCGAGTGCTCACTGTAATTCATTGCTTCCGCAATTGTATATTTTAGATTGTATTTTAAAGCAAAATTACTAATTTAAAATCATTTTATAAATATGAACAAGACAATTTATTTCAATTGAAGTACAAGATGATGGCGATAAGGCAGCCACTATCATCATCAAAGGAGGCTAAAACAGTCATAATTTCGGCGTATCAGATAGTTTGAGATACATACAATTTAGTTTATTACTCTTAATCATTTATATTTTCTATATAAGCTAGGATATGTAAAGCATTTAATTTTTAGCAAGGAAAGCTAATTCGTATATTATTACATGTTTTCATGCACTCACAGTCTTTCTGCTAAATAGAAAAAGAGTGAGCATTTCGCAACAAAGATAATGATGTATGTTTTGACACAGCTTTTCCAACCCAGAGCCATAAGTTATTTCAAAATGCTGAGTGAGTGCTCGGTTAGATCCACCGCCATGTGCGATGTATAACGTCGGTCCTTTTATAGCTAATATGCGAGCCAAAACGACGGCGTTTTGCTCTTTCTCCAACAACATCTGGTCGAACGTGCGGTGACATATAAATCGAAACATTTCAAACCCTTTCCCGATTCGGAACATAGATGTCCGCCGCCTCGCCAAAGGTGTGTTGCGACAAAGAGTTGGCGCATAAGGGCATCGTTCAAACGCACGCTTCTAAAAACCACTCGTTATCCTTATCGCCCCAAAATGTTGTCGGGCGGCTCCAAAACATGCTCGCACAAAAGCCTTTGAGTCGGGCAATTTGCGTGGCATTGGGGCAGTTCATGATGTGCAGTTGGTTTGGCAGTTGCCGACGCAGTCATTTCGCTTTAGCGAAAGTAGGGCGTTAAAGAAATTCTTTTTCAATGGTATTAGTTGTCATATCCTGTTCGTGTGTTTTTTAGTTGATGATTCGTTTTTCGACATATTCAAAGACAATCTCGTTAGACAGCGGGCGTATCTCGGGATTTTTAGCGAGCAGCAGCATGTATCGCTCAATGATGTTATATCGCCTCACGCCCGTTTCTTTGACGCTGCTCTGACGCACAATTGCGAGAGGATTGGCGAGGAATCTTTGCCTGCAACAAGCCAAGAACAGAGCCGTGAGAATGCGAGAGCGAGGCAGAAAACCCTTGTCGTCGATCAGTAAACCTTCAGAATAAATAAAATAAACAAAGCTCCCAGCAAGTCGGTAGTGGTGCCTTGCCATCGGCATTTGCACGAGGGTTTCAGCCACAAAAGCCTCAGCAATTCTTCGGCAATGGCATAGCGCACATCGCCTTTGAGGCAACTTTCTTGCAGTTCGCATCTGATGTCAGAAACGCTAAAATCAGTTGGTCTTTTTCGCAACATTGTGTGTTTTAAAATAAATGATTGTTTTGTTTTTAAATTGAATTGTTCGACTGCAAAGGTAAAGAGAATCGAAGGATTTCTTCGTTTTTCATTTTTCATAGTTAACAAACTATAAATCTTCATCTCTTGCTAGAACGATTTCAAAAACAAAGAAAAGCACAAAAGCCAAAGACAAGACGAGCACAGGGCAAGAACATGGAGCAAGGCAGGCTGAACGGCAAAGAAAGAAAGAAAAAGAAAGGGGGCGAGAGAGAAGAAGCGGGCGAGCTGTTCAGAAGAACGTGGGGCGAAACAAGCGGAATATGTTAGTGTAAGCCGAAAAGAAAAGGCAGACGAATGGAGAGAGAAAAGCGCAAAAGCGCAAATAGAGAATGAAGATGAACAAAGAAGGTCTTAAAAGACTACCAAAGGCAAGAAGAGTACTTTTTTAAAAAGGAGACTGGAGGTAGTTGAAAAAGAAGCAACGAAGGCAAAGAGAGGAAGGCACAGGGCGCAACAAGTCTTCTGCACCGCTCGCTCACCCCAGTTTACAAAGGCTGATGCTATTACAGCTCATTTTCAACGCTATTAGCCCTCAATAGCAACGACATTCATCCTCAAAAGCAATGCTATAAATGATAAAGAAAGCGGAACAAGAAAAAGCCCTGTTTTATCTCGAAAATAAAACAGGGGCTTGGTATATTCAGCTCAGGGGCTGATTTGTTCTAAAATATCTACTTCAAATTATTCTGCTGCTGGGCGAGATTGAGAAGCCATAGGTACGCACATTGACAAATCGTGGATAGAGGTGAAATCGTGCAGATACCCATAACACAACCGTTATTGATGTCGGCTGGCAAGGCGGTCAGAAGTCTCCATATTGCTTATGCCACAACAATGCACCATTTCCGTTGTCCATATAACCTGCAGGGAAGAAAAATAGTTTCTTCTTTATTGCTGTTCGTCCAATAGTGGTGACCCATATTAGCATCGAATACCGACTTAACACCTGTGCCATCTACATTCATCGTAGCTCTGTTTCTACCTGTTTCGGTGAAACCTGTAAAGGCATTACCACCAGGAACGGTGAATCCTACTGGCGATGGGTCGTAAATAGTCTTAATAACAGGATCGTCGTTGCCATTATCCTGACCACCCGTTTTGGTGTTGTTGATCGACCATAAGTTATAGAAGTTATAATATTGTGTTGAGGGTAAGAACCACCATCAATGCTCTTCTTTCGCATTCAATCGAGTGATATAGAAGTTACCTGGATTTTGAATTATGTTTTGCATAAAGATCTGATCTCCTGGAGTTCTGTTCACACCTGCAACGTTTCCGCTTAGTCCTGGGAATGCATCTTTACGTCCCCATTGATATAATGTGGTGATACCTTCTATCGCTGATGTTGTAGGACGTTGCTTAATGGTTACATAAGAGATTTGTTTTTGACCTGTATGACCCACTGTTTGCTCGATCTTTCACTTTCACTTCACGGGTAGAAGTGTAAAGAGTACCTGTCCAAATAGTGGTTTCCAACCCAATGTTTCTTTTGTAAAGTTATAAACCTTACCATCTTTGTTGGTAACTGCAATCTTGTCGAGAGCGTCTTTTGGTGCAAACCACAAGTGCCAAGACCAAACTATGGTGTTACCTTTCTTCACTGCAATAACAGTATTACCGCTCTTGATGTCGACTTGCTTCACTTCGAACTTCACAAAAGCGTTTCCGCTTGCATCACGATGAATAGAAACAGCGTTCGGACGCACAATGTTCGCCTCGTCGGTCCACACAATTTGAGCTGCATTCACACCATTGTTTGCACCATTGTTGGTCTTTTCTCAATCCATGGATCGGTAATTCCGCTACCATTATGGTCACCAAATTCTGAAGAATAACATTTTGTTTTGTCTATTAGTAGGCACGTAAAGGGTAGAAACATTACCTTTATATGCGCTTCTATTGGTTCCACCGCCCTAATTGCGTTACCATAAACCAATGGGAACATATAAACACCTAGCGCAGAAATAACGTAGCTGTTGGCTGTATTCTCTACTGTTGCAGCACCAGTGCTGTTAGATGGGTTGTAAGGAGCACCATTAGAGCCTAAACGCTTTTGCGTTTTTCAACTCTTTGTTACGTTGAGCCACAAGGTCTACCACAGCCGAAGCACAAGCGAAGCTGTTGTTTCTTCTGCTGCAGCCACCATTTCCTTCTGTTTTTAGGTTGCCCAACCAACTTGGTTTCTCTGTCATCGAGAGTTTCCGTCGCCATTTGCATCGTAACCAATCACCTTCCATGCCACAGCTTTCTTGGTTCCGTCTGGAGCCTCACGATAACTTGTGATGGTGTATTTGTCGGTTGCGGTTTGCATTGAAGGCTGCTGCCTTTGGACTTTCTGTCAAAAAGTGTGTATGTCCATGTAGAATTCTTTTGACTTAACTTATATGTACGAGTTGTACCTTCTTTCCAAGCACCTGTTAAAAGGCTATCTGTAATTTTGCTGTTATCGCTAAATATCACCTCTGCAGTTACCTTACCTGTTAGGTCTTGAGGAATCATATAGAAGGTGTAACCATCGTTCAATTTAAGAATATCGTTCTCTGTTCGATAAGTATTTTGGTTTCTTACAATACTATTTGGATCTTCGTTTTGTTTTATAACTCAAACCTGCAAGTGACACGTCTCCACTGAGTGTTATAACCTGTGTGGTTCCATTTTGCGCCTGTTCCATCGTATTTATTAGAAAGAATATACTTGCTCTTGAGCAACACATTCTTAAGAGTGATCTTGGTAATGGTTTTTGTCGAATGAGAGATTTTTGACCCACTGCAAAAGCGAATTGCGGTGAGTGCGTGACGGAACTTAAGGTTGGTTTGAGGAGCTCTGCCACGTGTTACATAACGCACATCCTTGAACAAGCTGATCATAAGGTCTACTTGATCTTGCACGTTAGGCTTCACTTGGAACTCAACTAGTAGGACTTGCTGTTGCTGTAGCCTTACTAATTGTCATGGCGTTATACTTGCTTATCTCTGGGTAAACAACATAGAAACGAGCACTTGGCTGATCCCACGACCATGGATAATAGTTATAAAGACTTACCATTTGGGCGGGTCTTTGCATTGTGGAACCATTCTGTGTTGATGCTGTTAGCAGCTGTTCCACGAGACCTGCAGACGAAAAGTCGCTGAAATTGCTCATATTGATGATGTTGGCACGTGTTGCCACTGGCTTTTGAACAGGGGTTAATGCCCTCAACAGTGGTTTCAACAAGGCACACATCAAGGTTTTTCTGCGCTTTGAGCCTCAAGGGTTTGTCCCTTAAGATCTGCAAGAGCCACTCCCGAAGCCGTTACCCCACGAGTGGTAGAAGTGCTGTTATTGGTTGGTTCGTCTTGCGCATCGCTCACGTTAAACTTCACTGCAAGCTCTTGCTCTCCGCCGTTATTCTCTTCGTCTAAATTGTTATCTGCACACGAAACAGCGAGACAACGCCATACCGCCGACAAACAATGCCGACAGAATAGGATAAAAATTTATCTTTTTCATTCTCGATTTTACGTTTTTATCTTTTACCTTTTCCTTCTCAAATGCTTATCCTTCAAGGTTATCGCTATCGCCTCCATCTTCGTGTTTTGGAGGTTCAATAGTAATACTTCCTGCAGGATCTCCATCGCCACCTGGGCGTGCATTAGGACTTGCTGCTAAAAGATAAGTGTTCTCTACAATATCAAACACAGCAATAGCTGGCGCAAGATATTGTTGCTTTTCATTTTCTTAATTGTCATCATCTCTCTGTTATTCTGAAAAATTGCCCACGATTCTCTCGCAGGAATGGGGTTATTTAAAGAAAAAAGAATCCCTTTTATTCGCACGTTTTTCTATTTATTTTCTGCAAATAAAGCTCGTTGTTATCCTTTAGAAATTCAATCTTTTTCTACTTTCTAATACTATTTACATGTAAAATTATCACACCTATTACATTATATATGGTATTCTGTTTTAGTTTTATTTTAGAATTTATAAACTTATTCGTAACTCCTATTTCGCTCATTTTCATTGACAAACATCAATATTCCTCTTTATTGAAAATCTCAACGATATTGAAGCGCTTCTTCCGCCTTTTTCGCCTCTTTTTCTCTTTAGAAATATCACATTTTATATTCCATTTCATTAATTTATCACAACAAAAAGGCGAAAAATGCCCCCATTGCTGCAGCAATAGCACTCCTTTTTCTCACCTACCGCACTCGTTCTGCATCGGCGGTTCTGCAACCTTTGCTGTAAATATCCCCTTCTTCTTACAACGATCTCTTTTTGCCCTTAAAGTACCTAACTATTCCGGCTATATCTTTGTTTTCGAGGGTACGTACTTTTGTATTCGACTGTTCTGTGCTTTATTAGTATTTACTCGGAAAATAATGAATGAGCATCTGGACTATACTAAATCATAATAACAAAAGAATAGGAAAATAATACAATGAGAGTAACGAAACAAGCACTCACCTCGGCAACAGGCCAGCGATTTTACGCTCGAGGCTTTGAAAACAAATAGCCCCCTCGGCTCACTGAGGTGCGTGGAGCCGACGGCGAGCTAACGCATAAAGTGGTGCAAAAGCATTGCGTGAGCTGTTGGGCGACGCCATTCTCGATACCAGACGAAAAGTGCTGGCTTTTCATTGGGTGGGTAAACAAGATGCCAAACGTGCGGCTGCTGAGCACTGCAGCAAACCTTGCGACCTGTTGTCGAGGATGGTGTGAGACTGGGATACTGCTGAAAACCACCTTATATATCGAGGGGCGACAACCTCGGGTGTAAAAGCTGTTGCAACGTGGCTATCTTGGTACCAGGTGAAGATGATTTTATATCGAGCCCTCAACATAACACGGGCAACGACTTTGTTTACAACGATGAGCTTTTGCTACTTGAGCGCAAAAGGCAATTGGGCGAGGCAATGGACCGCCTCGGTGAAGAGGGTGAACCGCCTACGCAAGAGTCTCGATTCGAGATCCTCGTTACCATTCAGACTGGTGTTCTATGATTTATAGTCGCTTGCGCTTGTGGCACGCCTCTGCTGTCTAACGATGGCGTTATCTTTATTTCTATAGACGATAACAGTGCATCACCTCGCAAAATTTGTGATGAGGTGTTTGGAGCGAGGAATTTGTATGACAATTACACGTATAATAACGAAAAGGGGTAAGTCCGGTGAAAGCATAGCCGCAAAAATCGCGATTTGTTGTAATCTATGTAGAAAAAGATGCAGCCGATTTGGTCGAGTGCTGCAATGATGCTGGCTGTTCTCTCAAGGATGAACATTTTGAAGAGAGGATACCTACAAATTGAGATCAAACGCGTGTGATTCTCTTGGATATGTTCAACCTTGGATACGCAATAACAATTGAAGGAGAAACATTTATGCTGTGGTGGAGATACTGCTTGAGAAAAGTACAAAGAGGTAACCACCCGGACATGTGGATTGGGGATGGAGATGGAGTGAGGAACTATATACAGTTTGTTTGAACGTTTGATATATATAGTTTCTAAAGAGGGGGCCATAAAAGAGCGTCGAGTATATGCGAGAAACATATCAAAAGGTCCAAGATTGAAAAGATGGACTATTCAGTCGTCCTAGCGAGTAGAACAAAAGCTCTTTCTACATTGGAGTTTACAGAAAATTTATATTCAGACAACAATGCTAAGAAGAAATTCGATGGTGATACGCAGATCGGTTTTGTACCACAAAAGCCAACCAGCCTGATAACAGCTTATGTCTCTTATTTCAAACACCGACTCTCATCCTCGACTTCTTCTCTGGCTCCGCGACATACGGCTCATGCCGTGATGCAGCTGAATGCAGAAGATGGAGGTAAGTGAAAGTACATCATGGTGCGAGATAGCGAACCCCACTCGGGGAAGCGGAAGCACGAAAAGCCAGAGCTATAACACGATTTGCCGAAAATAGGTAAAGAACGAATTAGAAGGGCAGGCGAGAAGATTAAAGAAGCAGGAGGAAAAGCAAAGATTACAGAACATCGACTTGCAGGATTTGGGAGTTCTTCGCATCGACTCGTCGAATGTGGAAGATATCTACTTCGAGACCAACATCAGTTTAAGGCAAGACGACCTTTTCAAACAAGTGGATAGCGTAAAAGAAGGTCGCACAGGAATTAGACCTACTCTTTGGCTGCATGGTAGAGCTGGGGGAATTGAACTAAGTAACCCACTTCGCACTATGAAGAAATAGCAGGAAAGCAACTCCACATCGTTAACGAGAGGTGCACTTTGTGGCTGTGTTCAGTAAAGATATTAACTTAGAAGTTATTCAACACATTGCCCAAATGGATCCACAAGGGTTATCTTTAGAAAGTCTTGCTTTGAAAAAGAGGAGTAAACAAACTCAACATATACGAACAATTTAAAGCAACTATGTGGCTGGAACAACGACGAAAGCTATAAGCGTATTCATGTGATTTAGATGTAAAGCCTAGATGAAAGCTTCAATTCAAACGTCAAAACTTTCAACGAGACGCAGCACATGGGCTGTATGTAGAGGCTTTTTGCGTGTCAGCTTACGTCAAGATGCCTAACTTATCGTATGGATATAGGCGTTTCTTGCAATAGAAACACAGGGTTTCCGCAATCACTATATAACCCTTGGCGATAGAGGCTTTAACTGAAAATATGAGAAAATACAAAGGGTCGAGACTTGCAACCCCATGGACCGAGCTCATCCCGGTGATGCTAATGACACACTGGCTCTGAGCATAGAGATGGAAACAGGTACGGTGCGACCTCTGCCTATATTAAAACGATTAGCATGGGCTTTTACAAAGCACTATGGTTGGATCAAAAGGATTTTATCATCGTTGTTCCCAGTGTGGCTATTCGTGAAGGGTGATTAAGCCTCAGAAACAATGGCTGATCCACTTTTGCCGAAGAGTATGGCGAACGCATGCAACACTGTGTTTACGACGGTGCTCGCCTTACATCCTGATTGATCAGTTTGCCTCTGATTCTAAGATACGTGTGATGGTGATTAACACCCGAAACATTACACAACGCAACAGGTGCAGATGCTCGACGTATTACCATGAAATTGGAAGAGTTTGCATGGCGTCGACCTATAGATGTGATTGCCAGAAACACGCCCTATTCTTATTATCGACGAACCACAGAGTGTGCTTGGGCTGATAAAAGGAACAAACACATGAGACTTGTGCAATTCAATCCGCTGGCTTACCGGCTCCTCTACGGTGCAACTCACCGCAAAGACGATGTTTATAACCAAAGTGCTTCATCGCCTCGATGCTATTGATGCTTTCCAACAAACGTCTTGTTAAAAGATTGAGGTGATGGGTGTAGCCAAACAGGCTAGGCTGGCTGCAACAAATGGTTATATCTATCTCGATGCTGTTTGTTTTATCGAAGAAAAAGGTGAGGGCTCCACGTGCTCACGCCTCAAACTTCGAGCACCACAGCTAAAGTGGGACTACCGCACTGCCTACACACGCCTTGGTTGATGTGGGCTAACCTCTATACGGAAAGTGGAGGCTGGAAGCTCACGATGGCTATATTATTGGGCTATTGATGGCGTGAGTGCATTAGACTTAGCAATGGACCAAAGAAGATTTACGAAAGGACAAGCACTCGGAGCTATTACCGAAGACATTGTTCGTCGCATACAAATTCGCTTACCACTATACAAAAACATTTCGGGCGGAGAAAGCAACTATACAAACAAAGGTGTAGGTGTTGTGAGCCTCTTGCTATCGATTCTGTAGAGAAAGTATCGTATCTACGAAGCAGGAGGAGAAAACTCGAAAAGGACGATGGGCAGAAATATTTGAGGGAGGAATATCAAGCTGTTCTGAATGAAATCTAGATCTCTTTATGGACGAAGAGTATAAGACAATATCTCCAATAACATCAGCGCCGAAAACTCATGCAGGCTACTTCTCTGCAAGATAGAAAGGAAAAATGATCGACTCCAGTAAAACGAGGCGAAACAGCCGCTAACGATCGATGCTTACCAACAGCTATGCACGCAACAAAGAGCGAGTTACTATCGTTTAGCGAACCTGCTCGATTTATATTCTCTCACTCTGCCCTTAAAGAAGGTTAGAGGGATAATCCTAATGTTTTCCAAATATGCACTGAAACAAAGCGATGGTGAGGTGAAAAACGACAAGAGGTGGGACGTGGTAGCTGCGTTTATGTGTTAACCAACAGGTGAGCGTCAAGATAGTGATCTGACTGGGAGATGGCGTGTATGACATCAATATCCTAACCGTGATAGCCAACAGAAAGCTATAAAGATTTCTCCGAAGCGCTACAGAAAGAACTTGCTGAGGCATCGCTTCTCGTGCTCTTTTGGTCCAATGCAGACCTGTTATTAGTAGAACTATCGTTAAAGCCAATGGCGAAAAGCAAACGCTTGGATTCATCTCAAGCTGCAACCGTATGGAGGAACTCACATCTCTGCGGCTACGTCAGAAACAAACTTTCACCGATCAGTCGCTTCGAAGAGAGAAAAGTCAGGTGCGCTAATGCTCGACGAATGGCAGGAAGGAACAGAGGGCTATCTTTAAGACGATATTGAGATAGGTGTTTCGACCCTGAGAGTGCTCGAAGTGGACCAATGGACGAGGGTACTGCTATATTCAAAAGAACGCTTTGATAAAAAGGAGTTTCAAGACCTTTGGACGCATTAATAGCAGGGCTGTATTATGAGGTGAACTTTGAAACTGAGGAACTAATAAATAGAAGGCTGTGCATGGTTTAAATAGTTCGTTACATGTCACTGAAATACCTGTGCCATCACAACTGGTAGTTTAGCTAACATCAAATCAAAAGAAAGAGCTAGAGGCTGGACACGTACGCAGTGCGAGTAAAATACAAAATATAAAGGTAAATGAAGCAGTGGCAGAGTGGGTGCGCTATGACCTATTAATAGGCGAACTGGTGCAACGAACAGGTTTAAAACGTAGTACTATTGCTGCAATTCTGCACAGAATCAAGGGAGAAACGTGTTGGAATGTATTGCAAAACCACAGGAATTCATTATTCGTGCAGGTAATATCATCAACGAGACAAAAAGCCATTTCGGTGATGGAACATATCACCTATCATAAAATGGAATTTCCAACACTACGAAGGCAATATCTTGTCGAGCAGAAACTCCGTGGTATGCTTCAGTATTGATGCCAGCCTGAGGTGAGGTCGCTTTACGACCTCGTTGTGGTGGATAGTCAAAGGAATTGAAAAAGCAATTTACGCAGAACAGTTAGACAACAACAAGCCGTTGAGGTGTATACCAAAGCTACCTCGTGGTTCTATATCAATACTCCTGCTTGAGCAAATGGCAGCTCGACTGGGCTGTGTTTTCCCGTGAAGGCGGAAATGAAAACTCTATCTATTTCGTTGCAGAAACGAAAGGATCTGAAGAGGTTACTCAACTCAGAGCGGTTGAACGTGCAAAGATAGAGTGTGCAAGTCGTCACTTTGCTTCGATCTCTAATAGCCAAAATCAAATTCAGGTGGTAAAGTACAGCACACTTTATAATAAGGTGATGCAGGATTGAGCCTATTTGCCACCTTCTAACGCCACACATCATCTATTAAAACCTTAGCTAACACGATTTGCTTAAGTAACGAACGACGAGAAGCCCACGGAACCCCGAACCTACCGCAATTATTACCACCGACTGATGAAACGGCTCAACATTCCCCGCCTAAGTATCACGGACTGCGTCACAGACTTCGCCACTCGTTGCATTGAAAGCAATTGCGATTATAAAACCGTGAGGCGTGCTCTTGGGTCATTCTAACATCACCACAACGCTCAACCTCTATGTTCACCCCAACATGGAGCAGAAAAACGATGCATTGCCAAGATGCTTAAATCGCTCAATAAATAAGCGTTCTGAATTGTTCAACCAACAAAAAGTTAGAGTCACCGCCTCTTTTCAATAAGACGATGACTCTAATATCTTGAAATTCGACCCTAGTCGAAACCTTCTCTATTTCTGTTTCACGCAAAGATAAGCTCGCAAATAAAAACCACTTTACTTATCTTTTAGTCGATATAAATGAAAAATAAGATAGAGTAATGGTAGGATTCGAACCTACGATATGGGACCCATATAAATGGGCTCCATGTCTGCCTCTGACATCATCATTACTTCTATCTTATATTGCAAATATACCATTTTATCCGATACACTCCAAAAAAATATCTTTTGTGCCTCATCGGGCGAAATGAAACTACTAAAGCACTAAAAGGGCGTTTAGAGTGAAAGGGCTTTGGTGTTTTTGCCCTTTCAACGGACTCTCGATAAAGTAGCGCACCTCGTATGTTCCATACTCTGTTTTGTAGTGTTTGCCCATTGAGATAGAGGCTGAACGGTGATCACCGCCTTTGGATTTGCGCAATAAGCATGCCCCAAAAGGTGTCGTCGGTGGTTCTGTCGGCAAATTCGAAATCGGTTTTTTTGTGGTAAAATCGGCACGATGCGCCATCTGAACAATAAAGTCTTGGTCTGGCGTGTCGCATGTAACCCACCATACGATATTCGTATTCTATTGGCTCATCTTTGTCGCATGCGGTGAAAAAGAGGATACCGCTTAATAGCAATAGGAGTGTAAAAATTTTCTTCATATCATTATTTAGATTAATCGAATAGTTTTTCTTTCGTTAGTCTCAACGCTGTGCAAAGGTAAATATTTTTAGCTTAAATACACTATTTTTCTTTTTACTCTCCTCGCTCTTCCTTTTTATCTTTTTAATAGTCGCTGTTCCTTGCTCTCCAAACGCTTTATCTATCAGCCACTGGCTGAGTCTTGAGCATCGTTCGCAAAGCTCTTCAATGGTTTTAGCCTTTTCTCTCTCGACCATATCGAGGATATCCTCGAAAATGGTCCTCCATAGTATTGACTATTCGCACGGGCTTCTTTCGCTCAATTACTTGCCCCTCCCTACCCCTCCTTTCTCTTCCATAAGGCAACAAAAAGGCACCGAGAGTTATCTCGAGTGCCGTTGATGAAATAATTAATACTCCATTTTTCCAATGCTAGCGTTCAGTGCCTTGTGCGCATCACACACAGCCGTTTGCGCTACATTCAACGAGCGATAGGTACGTTCAACGAGAGCAGTGGTGCGTTCCTTGCCTCTTATGCAGCATCAGCTTGTCGTTGATACTAAAAAGAGGATGAGCGAGATAGACAGCGCCGAACAAATAGATCATTGTGAAGCCAGCGAAAGCGGACGCAGCGGCATCCAGCAGTCGTGTAACAGTGTTCTCACTACAATTATTAGACTATTCATAAACAAAGGTTTAGGGTTAAACAAAAACTACAATCTCTCCATTTTATTGTGCGTGTGAAGTGTCATGAAGGCAGCCTACGAGTCTTTTTGAGGCTTCTTCACATCGTATTTGGTAGCCTCCTTTCACCGTCATGCCTTGCAATAAGAAACTGGTTCGTTTGCGAGTTAGCGGTGGTATAGGTTGTTGGGTGGAAGAGCACCCTTGCGCCGATGTTCTTTGAGGGTTAAAGTCGAGGCGAAGTGTCAGCAGGGCTTCGTTTTTAAGTCCTACCCTTAAAAGCTTCAAGACCGCAAGATCACCTTTTGAGAGTTTCTGCAACTGCGCTCTCATCACGTCCACCAATTCGGCAATCACCGCAAGGATATCACTCTTTTTAAGTGTACAGTTAGCCTGCATGATGCTCACCAAGACCATCGATGTCGATCACGCCAGTGTGAAGCGAACGAGCATACCACTTGCCTTTTGTTTTACTTTGTTTTCTGTTGTCTTGTGTTAAAACGATAAACTACTGACATAATTTGTTTCCCTTTCTTGTTTTTGATTGTTATTACTGAATTAAAAAGCTGGCGAAAAAGCGTGAGAATGAAGTGTAATAGTCGACATCTTACCCATCAAAAGCAGCGACTTTGCTCACCGACAGCAACCCCTTTTATTTTCGAGTTGCAGTGCAAAAGATAGAACAAAAAGCAAAAGGCGTTGCAAAGAAAGATATGTGTAGTAAAGTGTATAGCACATAACAAAGAGACTCTCAGAGGTGTTTTGTTCACCTAAGAGAGTCTTTTAAAAGAGGTGCAGAAGGCAGTTAAAGCGCCTTCTGCGAAAGAGTATAAGGGGGAGATGACCTATCGAATAATCATTTTTGAGTTTCGAGTCACGCCATTATTTTCAATCTTGATGAGGTGCGTACCTTTGCAAACGATTTGGTGCTGACGTTTGTTGGACGACTGATGTGACGCACAAGAACGCCGTCGAGGGTGTAGATCCAAAGGTTTTGAACATTGTTGAGCTCAATGGTTTGGTTGTTGAGCTGAGCCGATGGCTTAGCTGTTTCTACCACGTTGATAGCTGTTTGAGCGTTCAATCCCTTCTGGTTCGCTGGCTGTTCCCTCGTCCCAAGTGTCGGCACCCGCTTTTCTTGAAGCGTTTTCGCCTGTAATTTTCCACTCCGAAGTCGATAGCAAAGCCCTTGTTAAACTTACCTGTTGGTTGCAAAGCACCTTCGAGACCACGCATCAGAGAACACGATACGAATACGGCTCATGCCCACTTTTGCATCAGTTAGGAACTTTGATTTCAAATTGTTGAAGATCTTGAACATTCTCCATTGTGCGTGATACGTTTGCTGCCAGAGTGAACAAACATTCTCCATGGGTCAGGATCAAGTCTAAGAAATCGGGGTTAAACACTACCGTCACCATCAAGGTCAATCCAACCACGTCCAGCATGCAAGAGGTCGTCGTGGCTTTCGCTTCACGTCATCACTGCCTCGTGTCGCTTTAAAGTGAATGGTGAATGTTTGTCCTTGCGCACCTTAATCACCTTAGACGACATGTCTACATAGTTGGTTGCAGGGCGACTGCGTTGTCGTTATATTGAACATTCTCAATGCACCTGTTGTGTGCGAAGTTATCAAATATCTTAATTGACGTGCTGTTGCTGCACCAGCTGCGCTATCTTATCGAGCTCAGGAGTTCCATAGATGTTGGTGTTGGCAGCAGGCAAAGTGTTATAGTCGCCACGTTGTATAGCTTTCCACACCACACGGGCGAATAGGTTTTTAAGGTCGGTAGAAGCAGAGCAGAACACCGATATAAGGCTGATGTCTTGCTCACCCACTTGAATACTCGCCCACGTAGTTGCCCATTGTTTGGTGCGAGCAATCTCTGTTACAGCACCCTCTTCGCCGTTCTTATACAGAATTTCGAAGTGATGAATATTCTCTTTGTCGTTGTGTTGAGCTCATTGCCAGCACCACATTCCACGTTCCATGTAGCCTTTCACCGATAAAGAAGTTTTCTTTCTTCCTTCACCTGAATGGTTAAAGTCTTTTTGGAGCAGAGGGTTTTGCTGGTGAAGTTGTCGCTCAATTCGAGTTTACCCACAAGCATGTTAAAGTCCGAGTTGGTGTTTTCACACGCAAGCCAATGCGGTCTATCACATCAGAAGAAGTTAAGTCGCTCAACGCAATCTCTTTTTCTTCCCGTTTTGCCCTGCTGGATTGCTTACAAGATATTCTTTCCATTGTTGCGAATTCTTAAGGCGTACGATGAGATAGAGCTGAGATGTGTTCATTGCCTCTTTGCCGTTCTTTCACCGCAAGCTTAGCAACTATGTTGCCACCATTTCCCTCAAGCAGGTTTTATATAAAATAAGGTCGGCATTTCCCGTCTGTTGTGGTACCCTTAACCTGCAAGCACGAACCGCCCATATAAGCGTCGGTGTTGGTAAATTGTGCATCGATGGCGTTGCTTACGTTGGTTGTTTCTGAGCGATAAACGAGCCAACGATAGGTTGGAACAAGGTCTTGATTCGACGATGTTATACCACGATCCTGCTGTTTTCTTGCCTTTATAAACATAGCGTTCGCCATTTCCTATGTTGAAGAAGGTAGAGAATAGGCAATTTACACCGTATGGTAGACTGCTCAGAAGTCCATGTAGCCATACCTGCAAGTTATAGAGTGCAGGGTTGCTTCCTTCGCGCTTCAGACTGTTTCCTACGTTCACCACATTAGGACGGTTTGCTGGATTGCGAGTAACCACCAGAAAAGCACGCTCTAAAAAGCATTTGATAGTTGGTCATAGCTGCTGTGGACTGTGCGCTTGTTATACGACCAAAAATCTACTTTGATCGTGTTCGCCCACAAAGCAATACCACTTTCGTGGTGAAGTAGTCTTTATCAAGGTCTGTCAGTTCTTATCCATGCCTACAATCAACCGCCCATATACAATCCTTTAGTGGTTTGCAGATGCGTTCTTTGCGTTTCTTTAGCTCGCAGTTCATATCTCTACGTAAAGCCATTTTCGTCGTAATTCAACATCCTTCAGCTGTTCTGCCATTATAACCAAAGAGTGCATCTGTATAAAAAGCTGGAAGAATATGACTCATCGTGTAAATCACGATATGAAAGTAATGAAATTTTTCTTCTTTAGCTATCTCATAAAGACGTTTATGGAAGGCCATTACATTTCGACTATCGAAACCTGAGGGTTTTCCCAGTTAGTAGTTAATTCCGTCCATTCCGAGGAATCTTAACAAGTTAATAAGGGGACGAGCATATTTAAATTCGTCGTTAGCATTACGCTCTGCAATGAACTCCATCCATTGTCTTGCACCCTGACCACGATTGCCTGTGGTGTCGAAAAACTTCGCTACCGCTCATGATGTCGGTTCCGTTTTGGTGCGCAGCATCTACCCAAAACCTGGTGCTTGAAACAAAGTAGTGGTTCCAAGAGCCGAAAAAGAGTGGTGTAGTTCCACATCGAAGTTGTCGTTAACAAAAGTCTTTTCGATGGATAACCACCTGCAATCATTTGCCTGCTCCCGAAGGCAGGTTGAGGAACAATTCACGTTCTGCATAGGTGTTACCAACAAGGCGATCGGCATTGTCGATGGTGTTTCTTTTAGCCACATGCGAGCGAACGAACTCTATTTCGTCGTAGAGTCCTTTTTGCTTTTTAATTCTTCGATGAGTGGGATATTTACGGCCTTGAGCGTCGGGCTCGGCCAAAGAATTGATGAGTTCTAAATCGTTAAACTTAGAAAGTCGTAAATAGTAGTTGATGTTGATTCGAGCGAGGTCTGCGCCAAGAAGGGCAGCAGCACACAAAGCTAAGAGCAAACAACAAGGTCTTGCAATTGAATACTGGTTTTCATTTTGTTTTTATCTAAAAGGTTTATGTTTTTGTTAGTAAGAGGATGCACGATGATGTGCGCACCCTTCTCTTGTTAAAAATTTAATAGAACATGTTGTTTATCTTCTATTAATTTTAGTGAATTTAGCGAAGTGTTATAGAATTACTTTGTGTTGTTTCGCCATGTTCCATTACAAAGGGATTTTTACTTGATTACCACTTTTTGAGTACGAATAACGTTGTTGTTCAACATCTTCACAAGGTAGATTCCCTTTGGTGAAGATTTTATTTCGTATTGTTGAGGATTGTCCTAAAACTTTAGCTAAGAACCATCTACACCAAAGATCCATGCTTTTTCTACGTTAGAGAACTTCAAGTCTTTGCTTGTTTGAACAAGTGCTGAAGCCTCACAACGAATGAAGTGATTGATGTAGCTTGATGAAAGGTCCTTCTGGTTGTCTGCCTGTTCCTTCATTATCGTGAAGACTTAGGAGCCTTGTCTTTTCTGCGATTGTTCCTGTGATCTTAACTGCAAAGTCGATAGCAAATCCCCTTGTTAAACTTACCTGTTGGAAGTAGAGACACCTTGGAGACCATGCATCAGAGATACGATTCTCCTTACAGAGTCATACCTGTCTTTGCGTCCTCAGGAATCTGTTACAGATTGTTTGACCTGGGTTTACATTCTCAATTACACCTTTTCTAAGTTTCCAACGGTAAAATAATTCTTCACCATTTCTGCAATTGTACCTGGTTCAAAATTGTAATCTCATTTAGTCGAATCCAACCGACCAAAGCAGAAACGTAAGTCGTCTTGTCCTTCGATGTCCTTTAATTTTAATAGTAATGGTTTGTGACCTTGGTTAACTGTCAATAAATTACCTTCTGTTGCGTCAACATAGTTGGTTTCCACCCGCTAGGACCTGGCGCAGTATAATCGATATTAGTTGATCCACCTTTCTGTTGTAAAGGTTTTCAACATAACGTACTTGTTGTGCAGTTTATAACGCATCAGCAGACATATCCAATTCAGGTTCTCCATAAGGTTGTGCTTTCTTTTCTCGGAAGAGAAGCGTAAGTAGAACGTGAATTTCTTTCCATTCTACTGGAGAGTAGGTCTTTTAAGTCTTTAGAAACTGAACGAACACCGATGAATGGTTTATCTGATTCTCTCATTTCGATATCGCCAATGTATGTAGCCCATTGTGATGTACGACCGATTTCTGACTTGCCATTCTCGCCATTCTTATAAAGCACTTCAAGTGGTCTACATTAGCATCGTCGTTGTAAACAACAGTTTTCTTCAGTAGCTGAACTTAAAGCCCAGTTGCTTTCACAGAAAGAAGCTTTGTTTTCTTCTTTCACTTGGATTGTGAGATCTTTCACACCTTGTGGAGCCACTGTGTAATCGTCTACGATAGCCAGATTTACCAACAAAGTTTGTATTGTTCGTCAACATTCTTCACACGAAGACCGATGCGATCGATAACGTCTGATGAAGATAAACCTGTATAGAGCCATGATAGTGCTCAACCCACTTGCTATCTGTTGTACCGTTTTACATCAAACTCTTTCCATTCGTTAGGTTCTTTAAGCGAACGATGAGCGCAAGATTAGAGTTGCTGGTGTGTGTCTTTACCTGTCTTTGATAGCCACTTGTGCTTCAGTTGCGTACTTGCCTGTAAGATTGGTTTTGTAAGAACGATATCTGTAGACTAGAAGCTGTTCCTTTTACCTGTGGTTTCAAGCAAAGAACCACCTGTGTAAGAATCTTCACTTCAGTAAACTCAGGTTGTACTTTATCACTTACGTTTGTAGTGTTTCCGTCGTAAACCAACCAACGATAAGTTGGCACGATGATCTTGAGTTAGACATGTTGTACCATGAACCTGCTGTTTTTCTTTCGCTCTGTATGTGTAAACCTCTCCAGCACCTGTGTTGAAGTATGTGCTAAATGGAGAGCTTACCATCAATAGCTGAACACTCAGGAATCCATGATGCTAAACCTGCGAAAGTAGATAATGGAGCCTTTGTACCTGACCATTTCCCAGTTGTTTCCTAAAGTTGCTTATTGCAGGGGCGATCAGCTGGGTTTCTCTTACCACCTGAGAATCCTCTTTCGAGCAATGTTTGGTAGTTGCTCATACGTTCTTGTGCATTTCCACCTGTGTTGTATGACCAGAAACGGCTTTGAGCGTGTTCTCCCCAAAGAGCAAAGTCCACATTCTTTGGCATCACCATTATCAAGACGATTCCAACCTCTATCCATTCCTACCAATCCAAACACCTGCGCCTACAAGCCCTTAGCTGTACCCAAAAGAACGTTTAGCTTCTTGAACTGGTGAAGCCATATTATGAAAGAAGTCGCTTGAAGCATGGTTCAACATCAAAGTCACTTGTCTTTACATTATTCTTACCAAACAATGCTTCTGTGTTGTAGCTGTTAAGCTTGAATAGAATATATAGATTGCAATATGGAAATTATTGAAGTTTACTTGATTTGCATATTGATATAATGATTGATGGAATTTTATTACCTCGCTATCATCATAACCTGATGCTTCGAAGTTATAGTTGATACCATCCATTCTAGATTGCAAAAAGATGGATAAGTGGACGGGAGTGTATTTAAATCGTACCATCAGTGTTCTTTCTGTCTTAATAAAGTCTCGCAACCTGTTGCATAGCCCTCTTCCACCTGTTGTGTCGAAGAATTTGATACCCTCATAATGTCATGTACCATTCTTGTGAGCTGCGTCTGCCCATGAACCTGGTGCTTGGAACAAGCCATGGTTCCATGAACCGAAGAGGTTGTGTAGTTCCACATAGAAGTTATCGCTTGCGAAGTCTTTAGAGGATAACCACCAATTGTTGAACCTGCACCGCTGGGATGTTCATAAATAGATCTCTTTCCTTGTAAGTATTGCTTACAAGACGATCTTCACGAGTCAAGAATTTGACGTTTGCGAACGATGTGAGCGCACGAACTCTATTTCATCATAGATTCCTGCGTCTTTAAGTTCTTGTGAGTTGGATACTTTCTGCCCTTTTCTAAGCTTAAAGCAAAGAGTTTAATAATGTTTGATCCTGCAAACCAGCAAAATCATGGAGATTGTAGTTGATGTGCTACCTGTATTGGTTTGAGCACTCATTGTGCTTGGAGCACCATAAAGAAGTCCTGCAAGCAACAACATCTTCATTGTAGATTTCTTATTCATACAAGGTTGTTTTAAGTTTATTAATAGTAAAATAATTTCTTGTTTGGTAAAAGTGGGGGCACTTGCCAAAGTGAAGTGTCCCCACCTGTCACTATATTAGAAGTTTGGTGCGTTAACATCCCACCGCGATAGACGTGTACCCTACAACGTCTGGGCCATTCAATGCCTTCAAACCTTGAGCGAATGTCTGCCTGTGTAGCTGGATCTGTACGTCCTGGGAATGGTAAACGACGAATGATGTCGCCTTGATTCAAGCTTCCGTCTGATTCATCAGCATTGAGAACCTCGAACAATTTAGGATAACCTGTACGTCTTAAGTCTACCCAAGCCTCGAAACTCATTGGATAGCTGCGATGTATTTTATGTGTATAATCTTCTCAAGCTTTGTTTCTTCTGAGTCTGCATCGTTCCATTTAACACCGATCTTTGTTGGGCTTTCGATGTTTTCTGTATCGCCTGTTGGGTCAACATAGGTCACTGGTGTAGCGTTTGTTTGTGCCATATAGGTTGCCATCATGCCTGCATAGTTTTACACTATTGTCTTCACGATCAAGGCAGTTCGCTGCAAGAATACCCTTATTGTAGAAGTCTTCTGCTAGACCTCCCATGTTCCAACCACGTACTGCGCCTTCTGCTCTTCAGAAACAAACTGCAGAGCTTCATAACATGCAAAAGGGCACTCCGTGGAATTTCTCTGGATTAACTCCTGAGAATGCGATGTATTGGTTACCATCATAACCTTGTCCGTCACCTGTCAGTACCTGAACGAATACCAACTACCTTTGTATTTGCTTCAAGTTTTTGCGTTGGTGTTGTTGTACGATAGGGTTATCGTTCTTTGTGAATAGCGCAAAGTTGTCATCAAGATAAGGATGCTTCAAGCTTTCTAACAATGTTACCAACGAAGCGGTGATACGTGTGTCGCCCCACTTAGTGATATTGATTAGAGGATTGGTGAAACCGATTAGGTTTGGACGACAAAGCTACTTCGTGCTTTGTGTCTTCAATCACTCCACTTGCTACTGCTTCTTCTGCCCATTGTCTTGCAGAGTTGGATTAACCTTTCACAATGTGCATCGCCATACGCAACTTTAATGAGTTAGCAAAACGCTTCCATGTTTCGAAAATCAGTTGCATTGTTTGCCTCGTCATTAGTGATCAAGATGTTTTCTTTTAGTAAAGAAACCAACTATCTTTATGTCTGCTCTCTTATTTGGAAATAGTTGAAACATGCTACAGCTGTATCGATGTTGGCAACGATTGACTTGTAGATGGTTTCAAAGGTTATCATAGTTATAAGGAGCACTTTGTTTGTTGGTCTTAACGTCTTGATAAGCGAATGGACCATAGATGTCTGCGTTCTCAAGTGCAGCTGTGTTGAAGATAAGAAGATAAACGGCTTTCATCTCAGGGGATTGGTCGATCGACTTATGGTTCAACAATTGAACTGCTGGCTTTTGCACTTCGCCAAATGAACCGTTAGCACCTCCGTAGAACTTAGGAGCGATATCGTAAGTTGAACGCACGAATGCTAGAGTAAACGAAGTTTTGGTGAGGGATAACTGCATATTGAGCGTAGTTGTCTACACCTAAAGAGAACTGGAATTGGTATTGGTGTTCTCCTGGATATTCACCGTTCTTACCACCTCTTAGTGAGAATTGTGCAGCACGACCACCATTTAGATAATCTTCAAGTGTATGGATAACGGCGGCAGCTTGAGTCTCCTGTAACATCTAATTTGTAAGGAATATTATCTACTTCTCCACGTTCAGTAACTTTCTCGATGTTCTTTGTATCGAGAGTTGAACTCTGCTCCTGGATCATCAAAGTCTAAACAAGATTGTAGCGATAAGGTTCCTGCAAAAAGCAGCAAATGCTACTAAAAATTTATACTTTTTCATATTCTTATTCTGTTATGTTTTGAAGTTAAGTTTCAATGACAAACCAAATGAACGTGAAGATGGCATGTTGAACAATTCAAATACCTAAACCATTAGCTGTTGATAATGAAACGTCTGGGTCAACTGGGCTATCGTTGTACAAGAAGAATAGGTTTCTTGCGATGAATGCAACGTTCAAGTTCTTGTTTGACCAAGAAGGTTGCGGAATGTGGCAGCCTAATGACAATTCACGTAAACGGAAGTTGGTTGCACTATATATATAGTTTGCATGGGTTAGTTGATGCACCCATAGCCTTTATAATATACTTCAACTGGAACGATACGTCCCTTCCAGTCGTTCAATTGCATACCTGGAGCGTTCTTGTAGTCTGTTGCAACGATGTTGTTTCTTTCTGCATTAAGACGTGCATCAGCAACTCTTTGAGACAAACCATTTTGATCTAAGTATGCTTCTGTCAATGAAATAACCCTTACCACCGATACGACCATTGATCAAGAATGACAATGTAAAGTCTTTATAGTTGAAGTTATTGCTCAACCCATTTGCCATTTTGAGTTCATGTTACCTACGTAAATCAAGTCAGCATCTTGACCAGAGCTCTTGAAACGTGGTGCACCAGATTTTGTAAGAGCGATGTTTCCATTAGCATCTCTTTCGAAATCGTGGATATACATGTCACCAATTGAACCACCTTCTTTATATCTGATGTATGTACCACCTACAACTTGTTGTTGGATAAGTTCTTTACCTTGGTCGTTGTAAGCAGTCTTAAGGATCTTGTTGCTGTTGTAGAAACGTTGTAACGTTCTCCAGTTAACGTCTTTAGCTAAACGGAGAGTTATAACCGATAGTTGTTTCGATACCTTGGTTACGAACTTTTGCAGATGTGAATGGTTGAACACCCTGATGACATCTGGTACCTTCCATATACAAGTGATCCATTACACCATTATAATATGTAAGGTCGAAGCTTAGTCTATTGTTCAAGAACATGGTTTCGATACCTGTTTCGAACGACTTCATAACTTCAGGAACTGCCTTGAACTTCTTGTAGTTGTTAGCATTAACAGCACCTGTTCTTCTGTCTTGAGAGATTCTAAGGAATCCTGCATCAGCGAACGAGTTACCTGCTTCTGAGTAAGAAACACGGAACTTCATGTAGTTAAACCACTCTGGCAATTTCACTAAGTTGCTAACGATTGCATTAGCACCAAGACCGAAGTAGCCATAGCTTTGCTTGTCTGCATAACCAATTTGGTATAGTTGTCTGAACAAACGATACCAGTCTTGACGATAAGAGAAGTCTACATAAACTGTTTCTTTCCAACCAGCTTGAGCTGTGAAAAGCAACGCTTTATCCCAACTTGAAGACTTACCTGATGTTGTTGCACCCATACCACCTGCGTTTGTTTCGAAGTAGTTCACGTCGGTAGAAGGCTTACGCAACAATGGATCGATATACAGTGTTGTTACGTCTGTGATAATCTTGTGAGTTGTTTTTAATGTATGTCCAACCCAACCTGCTGATGCAGAAACAGAGTAATCTTTGATTTGTTTTGTTATAGTTTAACAAATAGTCGGTATAGATTTCTGTTGCTGTTGATGACGTTATCAAACATACGACCGAAAGTCGTGCATGCTGAAGGAAGGAAGGTTGTTGCATATTGCTTGCTGTTGCTCTTAGAAGTGAGTCTTAGTATGGTTCACACGAGCTTGGGAAGCTTAAGCCATCATAAATATCGATGTTTGCACTAACTGTACCAAACAAACGGTCTTCACTTTGGCGTCCTCTGTTTTGGTTAATAAGCCAATATGGGTTGTTATTTGCGTTGAGATAGAGTATGCCCAGTTCTGCAATGGACCATTCAATTTTACTCTTTCTGCTGGTCTCCATTCAAACTTATTTGCACCTAAATCTTGTAATAACTTTGATAGTTAGACATCCATGATCCATTTTCTACATAGTTATTACGATAATAACCTAAGTCGATATTTCTTGGCATGAATTATAGGTGATAGATTGGGTTAAGCACTGTACCACCACCTTGACGATTCTTTGTTATTGTTTCTACATAGTTCAAAGAAACATCGAGTTTCACTCTCTTTAGAAGGTCGTATGATTGACGGAAAGCGAATGAGTTACGGTTATAAGAGTTTTCTCTCATCATACCGTTAGCGTGGCTATTTCCGATTGAGAAATATGAACGCATCAATTCTGTACCGCCTGAAACTGAAACTGAATTGTTAGTTGTTACACCTGTTCTAAAGAAGTCTTTCACGTCGTCGTTAGCACGATTACGCAAGTAAACCTTGTGAGTTTTCTCTGTAAATTGTGTACCAAGAGGAGCATCGATCACCAAGTCTGCATCTGCACGATCTGTGATTTTGTTACCCCAGTTTAGTGGAGATAAGAAACCATTTTGGTCTACTGCTGCTCCGTATGTGTTTTGAATTTTTGGTGTTAACAATGGAGAGTCGAAAGTTACGTTTGATGTAAAGTTCACATCAAGCTTACCTTCACGTCCTTTTTTGGTTGTAATCATCACAACACCGATTAGCTGCTTTAGAACCATAAAGAACAGCAGCGTTAGCACCTTTCAATACGTTGATAGATTCGATATCATCTGGGTTGATCATAGATGAGTGGGTCAGCACCTTCTGTCATACCTGAATATTCAAACCATCACCATTCATTCCTCTCTTACCACGTGTATCGTTGGTCATTGGAATACCATCAACTACGATCAAAGGAGAACTGTTACCATTAATAGATTTGTTACCACGAAGGATAATTTTAGATGCACCACCGGCACCACCAGCACTTGGTGTAATAGTGATACCAGAATGCTTTACCTTCCAAGCTGTTTGCTAACGTTAGGGTCTTGTACCTTTGTTAGGTCTTCTGCTTTTTACCTTTTGGGTAGAATAGAGTTGTGAGACTTTCTTTTTCTCCTAATACCCATTGCAGCTGCTACACGCCTGTCAACATGGTCTTTTCTTCTTTCAACACCACGTCGATATTGGTTTTTGTCGCCTACAACGATGTCTTGAGGACGCACCTACATAAGAATAAGTTAGAGGGTTGAACGTGAACCGTCTACTTTAATAGTGTAACGACCGTCCATGTCGGTTACTGTTCCTTTACAGTACCTTTAACAACAACGCTCACCCAATCGATTGGCATGCCCTTCTTCGTCTTTTACTACACCTGTAATAGTACGTTGTGTAGCGCGAAGCATTGGTTAATAAAGCTACGATGCAGCTGGCTTTTCTGCTTTTTGCATCATTCGATTTAGCGCTCGCATATTGTGCTGATGAGCGCGCAATTGTAGAGGCTAAAATCAACTTCATGAGCGATGAGCTCCTGTAAATGATTAAATTTCTCATACTGCAGTAATAGAAATAAATATTATTCCTTGACTCAAATTAATTAATTTTGCTAGTTACTATTATAACATTATATAATATAGAGACTACTGATCTAAATCTATTTATTTAACGTTTATTATATTTTTAAGTAGGTAAAAGATTTTATCTATCTCATCATACTATAATAAAACTTCACTCTGTTGTACGACAGACGTACAACAGGCTCCCCCATACAATAGAGGGTGCAATATTTTATTATTTGATAGAAGGAAAAAGTAAACCGCGAAATATAGACAATCAATATAATAGGAGCGAAAATTTATATTTTATAAATGAACAAAAATCTATTCTCTATATCTATCTTAGATAACTTCTTTCTCCTTTTTATTCATTATCTAAAAGAAATCCGCTCGTACGACGGGGCGAGGTTTTTATCAAGGAAAAAGTAAACCGCCACCACGCTCAAAAGCCTCACGGGGAAAGGGATATAATTAGTTATTAACAGCACTGCTTTTATTCTCCTTTCTCATTGCTTTTTCAGTCAAAATCACTGCAATTGTTGAAAACCTTGCTGATAACTGTCTGAAAACCGCTTTAAAAGCTTCTTAAAAATCGCTCAAAACTGGCGAGTTATCAACAAACACTAAAGCATCTAAAAATCAGCTAGTTTATATCAACAGAGTTATCTCATTCTTATCCACACTTTATCGACATGCATCAACAAGTCATCGTTCTGATCCTCGCAATAGCAGTGCAAAACACCTGTTAATAATGTTCATAACTTCTGCAATACATTGACCATCAAAAATGCAATTATACAGCTTTTAGAAAATCAAAAACACGGAAAACTTACATCAAAAAGGCATCATTTTGACCTCTTATCAACACTTATCCACAATATCAACAGCCCATAGTTATAGTCATCATTTATTTATTCTTTATAAAAATGAAAAGAAAAAGATAGAAGATGATTAAAGCGAAGATGAAAAGAAGAAGACTTTTCAAACACAGGGTAAAAACAACAGAAAAAGTACCCAAAACAAAAGAACCCTAACAGCTATATGTTATAATAAGATATGCAAAAGGTTTTAAAACATTTTGCCCCTTTTCATTCTTTTTACTTATATTTTGCAAAGGTATTTTTTATGCAAACCGACAATGCAAGAAAAACTTTGAGACTACCTTTGAGAAACTCTTCAAAAAAATCATATCCTATGCTCTTTTTGTTATGCACAAAAGATAGTGGGTTATGACGATGCTGCAGACGTAGTAGAAGAAGTTTTCTTTGATGTTTGGAAGCGCAAAGAATCCATCGACTTAGGCGACAAAATCCATTCCTTCTTTATATCGTGCCGTTTATACACGTTGTATCAACGTGATAAACAAGCGCAATACCACAAGGATATATCACTTTGATCGAAGAGATGCACCAACGACAGCTCGACATGCTCGAAGATAGACCACAGCAAGATGGTTATTGAGAAAGATTGAAAAACCACGAGGTTGGGCGACATTATCAAAGAAGATAGAAGGATTGCCCGAGAAATGCCGAGAAAGTTTTCAGAATGAGGTTATATCTATAGCATGCGAAATGAAGATATAGCCGACGTGTTAGGGCGTGTCGATTAGAACAGTAGAGTCGCACATCTACCATGCACTTAAAAATCTAAGAAACGAACTAAAGCAGTTATAGCTATACAGCATAAAAAATACCTTTTCATTCAGTAGATTTCCTTTTATAAATGTTTATATAATAGCAATCAATCTGTTATATAACCTAAAACTACGCTCTAAAACAGGGCAAACTAATAAACGAATAACCTGTTGTTAGAGCATAAAAACTACTCTATCTTTTGTCTATAAATCAAAAACTTAGACAGCCAACACTCTTATTCAAAAACACGAGATAACCAACATAAACAATACTATTATGAAACTAATCAAGTTGATGGGGTTAACGTTTTTATCCTTATTGTTAACCCATTCAGTAAAAGCGCAACAACCTTACAATGGCTGTTGGCATCCCTAATGACATTAGGAACTGGAGTCCTACGAACGATCCTAATGCAAAATTCAACCGAAGTAGAGTGCCTTGGCAAAGCGTTTTTAGAGAGCCTATGGCCATGAAAGCCAATCCAAACCAATACTATGAAGGTCAAATTTGCAACGCATCAATTTTGTATCCTATGTGTAGTTTGTGTCCTCTCTCAAGGTGCAAAACAACTTCATTGGCTACCAACCCACCTACTGGCAATACATGGATAAGATGGTGTATTGGGCAGGAGCAGCCAACGAAGGGATCATCAACATACCCCTTGCGGTTCTACCGACGCAGCACATCAAAGCGGGTGAAGATGTTAGGTAACATATTCTTTCCCCACCTTCAGCTTACGGCGGACAACGTATTTGGGTGCAACAAATGCTCACCGCTGTAGATGGGAAAATTCATTTACGCAAAGAAACTCTTTGAAATAGCCAAATACTTTGGTTTCGATGGTTGGTTTATCAACTGAAGAAACAGGAGGCGGAAGCACCGATCAATGGGTTCAATTCGTAGAGAAATTCAACGAATATGCAGATAAAGAGAAGGTTATAAAGACATGGAAATTCAGTGGTATCAAGCCTATTTGCAGGATGCCAACACACGAATTCTCAATGCTCATAAAAACACCTCACAATTCCTCGATTATGGTAAGGTAGGCGACTATCGTCAATATGGCTTCAACCCTCAATTGCACCGAAGAAGAAACCATGCAAAAAGATCTATGGTGGAATAGAAACCGTGCAACAAGGTATGACAGGCTATGAAACCAATTGAGAGGAGCTTTTAAAAGACAAACACGTGGGCTCTGTGGCCTATTCTTGCCCCGAAAGAACACATTTGGAAGAGCAGAGTTAAACGCCTTCTCGACACTCCTCAAGACAATGGAGAAAAGAAGCTATGCAAGCCACTAAGAAAGTGTTTTGAAAAACGAAAACATTGTTTGGGTGAACCGAAATGGTAACCCTGCTCGACATGTCAAATGGCGGATCGCAATTCAGTTCATGGCCAGGTATCTCAGGATGCTTGCTCGAACGCTCTTCAATCACCCTCTCTTCCCTTCACCACATCATTCTGTGTGGGCGTGGGTAAATATCGTTTTGTGAAAGGAGAAAAGCGCAATCAACAAGATTGGTATCACTCCTGGAACACAAAGTATCATGCCAACATGGCGTTATTGGATGAAGACGGCAGTCAACTCAGGTGAGTCTCGATTGGGACGATGCCTATAACTTTGCAATAACAGTAAAGGTAGCAGGCTTCTTTAACGCAAGGAAACCACTCATGCGCTTTGTATAAAACCCAAATCAACATCACCAATGGTGGTAAATTCAAACTTGTTTTACAAAACAACCACAGAAAACTCTGTTCATATTAAATTAGGAACACAGAGCGACATCAACAATGGTTTAGAACAGATTAAATAATGTGAGCAGAACCAATGTAAATGGTTGGACAGTGAGACGAGTATGACTTATAGCTTTAATGGCAAAACCATTTACATGATTGCGCTCGACTTAACAACAACAACGATGTGTCGAACTACGAATTGAAAGTTAGGCGAGCTTTTCAATGTTGCCCGCTTCTTATCAGCCAATGGCCATGAATGTGTCGAACTAACCAACGGAACAACCCTAACCGAAGAGGGTGGCGACCTTCGTTTGACATGGGATTGGACTGATAATGCCGACTTCGACCACTTCGATGTATATTCTGTGAACGACAATGGCACTCAACATCTTGTTGGACAAACCCACGTGGCGAAAGGCTTTCTATGTACCCTAAATTCACTCGCAACTAGCACCGACCAAGCGGTGAACGTGCGTTTGGTTCCCTGTGATGAAAGACGGATCTGAAAGCAACGTTCAAAACCCTAAAAGTGAACTATCCTAAGCTCACCGAGCCTGTTATCACCATCAAAACCAATAACAGCTACGTTAAAAAAGGCGATATTGTGAAGCTAACTGCCAGCGGAACAGGCGACCCTACATCGTGGAAATGGACACTTCCTGCATCGTTAGAGCCTGTAAACAACGCTCTCTCACCGCTTCTTCTATCGCAGTGAGAGCCTTACAAGAAGGCGCACAAAAGGTGAAAGTAGAAGCAACCAACGTTATTGGCACAGGAACAACAGAACAAGTGGTGTTTGATGTGTTGAACGAAGCCGACTTTAACGACATTAAGAACGTGGCATTAAAGAAGAGAGTAGAACAGCTTTAACGGCTCTGCAAGCGACAGCAGACACCTATTAATATTATAGATGGTGTGCAAAAACCCAACCGACATTCATAAAAATGGTGTAACATTGCCAGCAACCACGAGTGCGTTATCGACCTGATGGGCAACTTATCGCTTATATGGTTTCAAGATTTTTGACTGCAAGTCGGGTCCTGAAAAGAACGAAAACTTCAATAACTACCGCATCTCTGTGAGCGAAGACAATGAACATTGGACTGTTGTGGTGGACGAAAAGAACCGCTAAACGACAATGTTAAAACGGAGTTATATCGCTCCTCGCAGCACGTTATGTGAAGTTGAATCCTTATTCTGAAAAGGGTATGACCCTAAGAATATGGGAATTTGCGGTGATGGGAGCCGACTTGAGTAAGATGGCTATCGAAACACCCGACCAAGTGATTCTCAATGCAGGCGAACAACGCAATGTTGAGGTGAAATATATGTTGAATGGCGACGAACGTTCTGGCACAATTCGACTGCGAGGTTACTCCTTATAAGGCGATGTAACCCATCGCCAATGTTCCAACACCATGCCGAAACATCAACCATTAGCTTCACCGTCACAGCCTCAACACGAAAGATTGGTAACTTCTAAAGTGCAGGTGCTTAGTGCGCAACGGAAGCATCACTAAAGAGCGCATCTTCAACGTGATTGTGAGACGATCCAACAGCTAAGAACATTTCTAAAAAGGTGTGAGCCGAAGTGAGAAAGTACTCTGCTAACTACAGCAGTAACGAAACTTACAGCACTTGCGAAAAACGAAATGCTAACAGATGGCGACCTTTCTCAATCTAGCTTTCGGGTGAAGATATATATTCTAAATACAACCAAGACCTGGAGCGATGTTTGAAGCGACTGACATGGGATATTTCAAAGGTAAAGATTACTATTGACAATAACAAGGGTAAAGACGACAACGATGATAGAGATGGATTTGGTTTGTAAACATCGACCTCATGGTTAGTAACTAATGGTAACGACTGAAACTATCTACACTTTCAAAGACATCAAAGAAGAATCTACCCTTCAATACATTTCCTCGTGCTAAAAGGTGAAATATCTTTGCAGTGGTTGCAACCTTAATCCTTTATTTCTATCCTTCTATTACCGAAGTAGAAGCCTTTTGAACAAACAGGGAGCAGTGTCTGAGGTGGTTCCTCTCAAGATGAAGACAGCTTTAATGCCGATGTTATTGCCGAAACGAAGCCTGTTCGCACCTACTGCCAACGAAACATTAGACTACGAAGGTTGGGTGTTCTATACCTCGAAGTAGTGAGACCAGAGGGCGCTACTGCGATCAATTCGGGTACTATCATCGCTGCATCGAGCAACGAATATCGGTCGCCGACTTTCGATAAGAACAATGCTTTCGGTGACTGACAGCTTTATCTTTCCTAAAGCTCACCTTCAGAAACACCTCAGTATGGTGGCGAATTGAACCTATTGGTGCTTTCTACAGGCGGAAGGGCGGTATGATGGCATTTCTGCGTGTATGAAGATGAGACCCTCAGGAGATGCTGAAACGCTTTGGAATTGACGACTGGAGCATGGCGGGAGTGAGATGTATGCTAAAGACGGATTGGGCAAAGACCTAGAGAGAAAATGGTCGCTGGATTTAACGATGGCGACTACTCTTCTCAGCTTCAATTCAGTGCTTGAGCACAAAAATAAAGATCAATCCTGAAAAAGCGACTCAAGGCTATGTAAGGTGAGAAACACAGACTGCTGGCTAGTCTGCTTGCCGTTCTCGCAGCCTCTATTAAAACAGCTATTCCAACAGGAATAAACAACGTAAACAACGATAGCGAAGCACAAGTGGTTGGTATCTACACCATCAGACGGATAGCGTTAACCGCACCTGTTAAGGAATCAACATCTTGAAGCTATCTAATGGCAAAGTAAAAAGTTTTATTAAATAGTTTTTTCTTGGCTTAAAAGCACAAAGTGTAGTTCTTCGAGACGAAGAGCTGCACTTTCTATTTCATATAGGTTGAGTAGCAAAGGGAGTTTTTTAAAACAGCTTTTTCACAAGGCCTACTAAAACGAAAAATAGATATCAAAAGTAATAACTAACAAAAACAATTTTATTATGAAGTTTAATCGATGGATATGCTTAACAGCTGTGTCGTTGCTGATATGCAACGCCATGAAAAGCCCAACTTAGACCTTATGGAGGATGTTGGCATCCTAGCAAAAGGTGAAAACTGGGTCCTGAAAACCGATCCCGATGCGAAAAATTCGACGCAGTAGGGGTGCGCTGGCAACACGTTTTCAAGAGCCTCAGCTCATGAAAGCCAACAAAAACCAATATTACGAAGGACAAGTTTGTAACGCAACAATCTCTTCCCCTACCTGTAGTTTATGCCCGCTTCGACAAAGGTGCTAACAACTCATGGCTATCAAACCCACCTACTGGCAATACATGGATAAGCTGGTTTATTGGGCTGGTTCGACTTCAGAAGGTATCATCATTCCACCACCAAGTGGCTCTATCGACGCTGCCCATCAAAAGTGGGTGAGGTTCGTGACAGATATTTTTCCCTCCTTACGCTTTCGGAGGCAACAGTGCTTGGGTGACAGAGATGCTTGTTCAAGAAAATGAAAATATGTCTGCTAAGAAACTCTACGAGTACTTGCGAAATACTTAGGTTTCGAAGGTTGGTTTATCAACGAGAAAAGCCACTCACGGACACATTGCCGAGTGGGCTCAGTTTATCAAAAGAATTCAACGGATATGCAGAGGCCGACGGCAACTCATAACATGGAAAATTCAATGGTATAATCGCCGGTGGTTATCCTAGTGCAGAGATCTTAGAAACAAAACATCAACACTTCACGATTCTCAGAATATGGTGGCGTTGGCGATTATGAAAGTCAGCACCAGACTTCAAACTGCACTGCTCGTGACGTTTATAAGAAGGTTTATGGCGGTATTCAAACAGTGTATGCGAGGCTTATGTGGCTTTGGTATGGACTTAAGAAAGGCCTTTCCTAAAGACGGACATGTGGGCTCTGTAGACCTATTCTGCCCCGAAGAACGCATTTGGAAAAGACAATGTTAAGGACTATTTAGGCACTCCCGATGCACAAGGTGACGTGGCTTATAGTGCAATTCGCGAACTTTCGAAAACGAAGACATCACTTGGGTGAACCGTTCAAAGAACCCTTCTATCGAAGCCGATACCGAATCGGGCTACAAAGCATGGCCAGGTATGTCGGGATGTGTGCTCGAACGCTCTGCAATCACCTCTCTTCCATTCACCACATCATTCTGTGTGGGTGTGGGTAAACATCGTTTTGTGAAAGGAGAAAAGCGCAATACACAAGATTGGTATCACTCTGGTATGCAAAGCGTGATGCCTACATGGCGCTGGTGGATTGAAAATGGCAACGGAATAAACCCAACTATCGATTGGGACGTGGCTTATAATGGTAGTAACTCTATCAAAATAGATGCTTCGCTCACACAAGGCGAACACCTTATGCGCCTCCTATAAAACCGCAAATCAATATTAACCATGGTGTGAGTTGCGCCTCGTTTACTCAAAAACTAACTTCGCAAAAATACTGTTGAAGTGAAATTGGGAACAGAGAGAGTAGTGTCACTGATGGTTTGGTGATGACATTGACAAACGTTACACGCAAAACAAGAAGGCGATATGGACGATCGACGAGTATGACTTGAGCCAAGTAAACAGCAAAGACTGTTTATATGGTGGCACTCAACTTAAAAGCCGAAAAGCCTTATTTTCGACTATAAATTGTTGGCTCGGTGAGCTTTTTCAATCATTGCCTGCAAACTATCAACCAAAAGGCAATGAACATCACCAATTTTTGCTAACAACACTCACTCTTGGAGATAACGAGGCGACCTTCGGGTTTGACATGGGATTGGGCAGAAAAGATAGCGACTTAGACCACTTTGATGTTTTACAAAGAACTCTGCTGCACATGATGTTTTGTGGGACAAACCCGTGATGAGGGCTTTCTATGTGCCTAAGTTCGAACGCAATGCCAACGACCTTAAGCTCGATGTGAAAACTTGTTCCTGTGATGAAAGACGGCTCTGAGGAGCACGCTCAAACCTGAGAAGCAAGCTTATCCTCAACCCACTGCGCCTAAAGTGATTGTGAAACCTTCGAAGGTTATATCAAAGTGGGCGAAAAAGTAACTCTTAAAGCCATTGCAACAGGCAACCCAACAGGATTTAAGTGGTTGCTTCCTGCTTCTTTAGAAGTGGTGAATAACGGCTCATTGGTTGCTCCTCAAATCGAAGTAACAGCCCATTAAAGAAGGCAAAGCAAGACATCACTATCGAGGTAACTAACGCTGTTGGCACTTTCAAAAGAAACCTTCTCGGCTTTTCGATGTGTTGAGCGAATCAGACTTTAATTCGGTTGCTATGACAATGGCCGTAAGGGGATAGTTGTGAAGGCTACAACGAGCTCAACCAACAACAGAGAAAACACCTGCTAACATCGTCGATGGTGTGCAAAAATCCTGCTGGAGTGTCGGCTAAGTGGTGTCACATCGGTACCAACCACGAATGTGTTATCGACTTGAAGACTTCTTATCGTTTGTATGGTTTCAAGATTTTCGACTGCAAGTCGGGTCCTGAACAAAACGAAAAACTTCGATAAATACCGCATTTATGTGAGCGAAGACGCTGAAAAGCTGGACTCTTGTTGTTGACGAAAAAGGGTCGTGCAAAAGACAATGTTAGAGCGATAACATCACTCCTACAGAGCACGCTACGTGAAGTTGAATCCTTATTCAGACGAGGGATTATGACTCTAAGAATATGAGAATTCGAGGTATATGGAGCCAATTTGAGTAACATGACCTTAGAAGCACCCAAAGAATTGGTGTTGAATGCGAACGAAAAGAAAGACGTTACCGTTAAATATAACTTAAAATGGCGATTCTCGTTCGCCTGAATTTGCAGTACAGTGTGAAGGTGGTAGAGGTAAAGCAAGCGTTGGACAAGCTCAAGAAAACCAAGCAGAAGGCACTATCACCTTTCCCTGTTACTGCTCAAAAACAGCTTCGGAACATCTCAAATTAAAGTGGTTGTCGATAATGGAGGCACTTCTAAAGAATGCGAATTGGCCGTTATCACCGACGATCCTGAATGCAGAAACGTGTTGAAAGGCATGAGTGCTAATTCTAGAAAATATGCCGAAGCTTATGATACTAACGTGTTCACACTTCTAAAACAACACTCAGCTAACTGATGGCAGCGTAGAAGAACTTGGTTTCGAAGAGTTGACGACCCATGTAAGAACCGTCAAGACTTCTGGGCCATCTTTCGAGTCACCCACTCACCTTTTAATATTTCAAAGATCAAAGGTAGAGTATTCCTGATAATAATATGGGCGAAAACGACAACGAAGAAACAAGCTCTTGTGAGCAAGGACATTGACATTATGTTGAGTGAGAATGGTGTTGACTGGAGAACTATTCACACTTTGTACCGATATTAAGAAAGAATCTTCACTTTGTACATATTTTGCTAAGCCTGAAAAAGCAAAATATTTGGCAGTGAGTTTCTACTCTTTATCCTCTATAACTACCCTGCTCTTTCAAGTAAAGTGTTTGAACCACATGTGAAGAAATCCGTCAAAACGGAGTTGTTCCTGTAACAGTTGCTGAAGGTTGAAACGCTGATATCATTGCAAAGCACGCACAGCAGAAAAGTGCATACCACTCAAACTCTCGACCGACAAGGTTGGGTGCTCTACACCAATGGTGTTCAAGAACAAGGTGCTTTTGTGCGACGAATCGGCTTAGTCACCACCACTTCTGGGTAACGATTATCAGTTAGCCGACTTCCAGTAGCAAAGAATGCTTTTGGTACTAAAACGTACTTCTGAAACTGGAAACTCTTGTGTTTGAATCACCAATCACCACCAGCGAACTATATCTATTGGACTATCTGTGCCGATGGAGGTGGCGGTCTCAATCACTCTATCTACATGCGATAACTCACGTGGAGATGTTCCAACGTTTCAATACTAGCAGACTGGTTTGGATCAAGCGAAGGCACTGCTAAACACGGATTAGGGCCGTATTAAGCGCGGTTATAGCAGAGGTATGCGTGCCGATGGAATAGATGGTAACTACTATTCCGCCTATTCGAGCATAAGATAAATATCGACGAGCAAACAATTGAAGGAATTATGGTTAGAAGCTCGAAGTGGAAGTGTTCTACATTGCTTGCTGTGTCTATGAAGAACAAACCACAACAGGAATTATGCGCATTACTACCGAAAGCAACAGCACCATCGTGGTATTCCACACCATCGACGGCTTGCGTCTCACCGCTCCCAAGTTAAGGGAATCAACATCATTAAGTATGCCGACGGCACATTTTAAGAAAGTATATAATATCAAATAATATCGCAAACAAAAGCACTCTTATAAATGAGGTGAAAACACAGGAGTGGGTTCTATTTTTGTTAGAACTCACTCCTTTTTATTTCCTAAGGTACGTGATGTTGTTCACCACCTTTTTATAAGTCTTTTTGCCTTGTTTTACAATCTAACAACACCCTTCTTGGCCTTGTTTCTTTCACCTCACGTCCGTTAAGGTCGAGATACCTTTCGGGGTTGCTTTCGTCGTACCTGGATAGTAGAAACGCTCAAAGGAAATCTGTCTGCGCTGCTTCCAACCTTTACTTCTTGCTATATCTTGTACTTTCTTCAGACATATCAGTTGCCATCGCTGGCGCTTGACACCACAGCCAATATACCATCGTATTCAGAAGGATCCGGTAAGTGCGGGCAAGTGGTTCACTGGTGCAATAACATTTGGAGCAAGCTGACAAGTTGTTAGAATAGGTTTCTACATAAGCAAGCTTTGGGATTACTAGAAAATTCAAACTGCGAAATTTTCGCTGAATCGTTAGATAATCTTACTTAAAGACGTATATTTGGAACTGAGGAGAAAATCAAAAAGATAAGAGACAAGAAGAATTTTGATACATAAAAGTGAAATATCATTAGAGTAAATAACTACATTTGCAGTTGTGCACTTTCGTTTGACAACGTACATATTGATGAAAAAGAAGTATAACGGTTTGCTGGTAACGAAGAGGATCCTGTGTTATTACACCCAAGTCAGGTTGTTATCTTTTCCTTTCAGGTCTCACCCCATGAGGTGAGATTGAAATTTTGGGGTACTGAAATCGGATTACAGCTTCTGCAAGGAGCATCTCTTAGGTATAGCTAGTGGAGAGGTGCGTGACATATCATATCCACCTAGATATTGTACCTTAAATAAAGGGGTGTTTTTTGTTTTGGTTTGTGGGTTGGTGTTTGTTTGTTGTGTTTGGTTTTTGTTTTTGTGGGTGGTTTTTTGTTTTGTTTTTTTTGGTGTTTGGTTGTTTGTTTTTTGTTTTTTTTTTTTTTGTTTTTTTGTTGTGTTGGTGTTTTGTTTGTTGTTGTGGGGGGTTTTTTGGTGTTTTTTGGTGTTTTTTTGTTGTGTTGTGGGTGGGGGTTTTGTTGTTTTTTTTTGGTTTGTGTGTGGTTTTTTTGGTCTTTTGCCTGTTTGTGATATAACGCCCTTCACTTGGTTTTCATTCACCTCACGTCCGTTGAAGGCCGATGCCGCCCGGGGTTGGTTTTCGCCGTACTCGATAGCAGAAACGCTCAAAGGAAATTGTCTGCGCCTCTACTTTCCAACCTTTTACTGCTGCTATATCTTGTATTTCTTCCAGACATATCGTTGCCATCGCTGTAATTTCTGACACCACAGCCAATATACCATCGTACTCGGTAAGGATCGGTGTGTGGGCAAGTAGTTCACCACTGCAAACGATTTGAGCAAGACTAATTTGCTAGAATAGCACTCTGGCACAGTTAGATGGGGGTTATTCGCAATGTTTATCTGTGATATTTGGTTGTTATAGCAAACTATTATTTCCACCTGTCGTCATTCTTGGCAGTTAAAAGAGGTCAACTCTGTTAGCGTCGCAATACAGCCATTTAAGCTCTTTGGCATTAGAGATGCTCAACTCTTTTTCAACTTGTTGTTAGAGCACTGCAATACTCTAAGCTATTATTTTGGGGAATATCCAATCCAGTTAGTTGTGTTATCGCAAATGAGCTGTTTTAGTTTGCTGTGTAGCCTCTATTGTTTTGACTGAGGTTGATTGGTGCAGCGTTGGATTGTTGCTCTTTAGTGAGATTGTGTTTAATTGAATTAAGGATCGCAGATCAAATATTCTAAAATCAGTATTAGCAACATATCTATAGATGTGATATCGTTATATAAGGACAATATAAAAGCGACAAATCGCCCGATATTTTTACGTTTTTGATGTAAGACGATAGGTGTTAGATACGAGTCTATTTAAATATTTGTAGATCTTCATGTCACTCTTCACTACGTTGCGCCTTCCACTGGATGTCCGCACACAGTGAAAGAGGATTTCATATCGTGCATCAATAGAATTTCTTCGCCAATGTTCTGTCTATGGTTGAAAAGTGATGCGTGGTAACTTCTGAATTTCTGCTAACTACTCTCTTGAAGTGTTTTTCACTTCCCAACCTTTGCCAACTGCTAAATCTTTTAGGTTGGTTAGAAAGTTCTTAGAACCGTTTAGTGTTGGCACCACAAGGCTGCTCCACAGTAATTTCCTCAACGTTGCGCAAGTTGTACACCAATAGTCATCGTTGAGCAAGCGATGTTGCCAGGAATAGGTTTCACAGTAGTAAGTTGAGGGTTACTAGAGAAATCGACTCGTGAAAAGTGGATTATTATAAAATCTCACCTACTGGTCTGGTTGTTTTTAATAGTGAGTTTCAATTCTACATCTCTTAGACAAGCACTAAGCTCTTAAAGTTAGAAATGTCTATTCAATAGCTTGTTGATAGCTACAAGCTTTCAAGAGCACAACTTGTTGCTTGAGGAAGATTGAGGCAGATATCTCGTTGTTATTGGCAACTGAGATGTTAATTCGCTACTGGTGTGACACGTCTTAATGCAGTGAGTAGGATTGCCATGTTGGCATCTCAAGAGTGCTCGTTGTTATTGTCATTTGTGTTGAGTTCAGTTATAGAGTTTTGTCCACACAATATAAACTCACTATCCTAGAAATGTGAGAAACCCATCGAGGTGATGCCGCTTTCTTCTGCAGTTGAGGAGTTGTTAAATCACCCAAAATTTTCACCGTTTGTGCAGTAAGAGTATAGGTCTTAACAGTTAATCCTTCCAGATGTAGTTTCTTCCACCCTTAACGAAAGTTGCAGCCTTCAATGGTGATGTCTTCCACTGCAGTGCCTTCTGCAGTTTTAAATTCTAAGGTCTTCTTCGCCAACATTTTTGAACAAGGACGTGATGGCGGGATTGTAGGCTGCAAACTTCTTGTTCGAGACCTTTGAGTGCTGCCACTGTCTTTTTAAGGGTAACGACATCAAGAACAGATGAGCCTGCGTTGTTGCCATTTCGCTGATCAACGCCACGCACTTGGTTCGTTGCAGAATGACTTTCGTTATTAGCAAGATGCGCCAAATAATTGGGATAAGCTCTGCTGAGGAACGCCATACAGCCTCCCACTCAAAAGAAGCATCGAGAGAAGAAAAATTCTTTTCATAAATAAATGTTTTGATTGTAGAAGGTTATGCAAATATACGCCTTTTAAAATAAAAAGTATAAATGAAACTCATATAGAGTGAAACAAAACCATAAAGTATAATAAAAAGTTTATAAAATGGCGAACGAAAGAGCATTCTTTCTTAGCAGTTAATAACACTCTATTGATGCTAAAAGCACGGTGTTGGTAGGTAAAAGCACTATGGCGGTTAAATCTCTGGGGGCATATTGAATAAAAGCGACACCATAAGATGTCGCTTGTTGTTTTATTGAGAATTGAGGTACGCTTATCTCAAGTGAATTTCACTGTTTGACTCAACCCACAAGATATGAGCACCTGTGTGTTTATCGAAATTCCTGACAAGAGAGGATGGTGAAACTGTAGCCTTGACCACCCTGGCCTGCTGCACCAACACTTTTGTGGTTCAAAGAATTGTTATTGAGGTGAAATGTCGCCCTTTTACAGCAGAAAAAGGAGTGATATTGCGGAGATTTTTGTGTAAGGAAAAGAAGTAGTACTCCACTTGACAAAGAAGAGCGGAGAAGTGAAAGAGGAGATATTTTTGGAGAAACCGAGCGAGGCGAAGGACAGAAAGACAACCTTGTATGGTGATGAGATATTAGTGATAAGGTTTTGAAAATAGGATAAAAGGAAAGAAAAGCAACGACGAGGGAAAAAGAGGGTGAAAAAGTTCGTGCGGATTTGAGGATATATAAAAGCACTACTTTTGCACTGCAGGTGTCCCATGAGTGTAATGGTAGCTCTATGACAGGTTTGGTTCTGCCAGCGTGGTTCGAGTCCACCTGGGACAGCAAAATAAGGCAATCATAACGATTGCCTTATTTTATTTCTTGTTTCGAAACTATTAATTATTTAATAGCGTCGTTTAATTCAGCACCAGCTTTAAATTTAGCTACTTTCTTAGCAGGAATGTTGATGCGTTTTGTTGCAGGGTTAATACCCTTGACAGTGCAGGACGTTCGGTTTTACGCTAAATGTACAGAAACCAGCTAATTGTAGCTTTTGTCACCTGCTACCAATACAGCTTTAATTGCTTCTGTTGTTCATCTAAAGCTTTCTTTGCAGCTGCCTTGCTTAGGTCAGACCAGCTGCGATTCTGTCTACTAATTCTGTTTTGTTCCATAAACATTATTTATTAATTAAGAGTTATCTTTATCTTCTACAATTGTTCTGCAAATATAAAGAGAAGATTTCAAAACAAACAAAATCAAAGACTTGCTATAACCCTACGCTTTTACAACCCTTTGTGGACAAAAATCGATATGTATTTTTGTGCAGTTATTAAAAGCTTTAAAGAAAAATAGAATTATGATGCGCAGTATTCCATTCTCGCAACCAAAGAATCTCTTGATTATAAATATAATTCTTCCCTTGCCACTGTTGTTTGTGGCGGATCTGAATTGGCAGGAGAGACACAATACCGACTAAACGACTTGTTGGGGCTTGCATTTTTCTTGCTCGACTTTTAGAATATACCAACTTTTCACCTACATGTTTTATGCATGGCAGTTTCCAACACTTGTTTTTAAATGTTTGCGCTTGGATAGTTCGGTGGAATTGTTGAGAGACCTTTGGCAGAAACAAGTTTATCTTTTTCTATTTCGTGTGCGGAATAGGAGCAGGATTGTTTCAAGAGGCAGCTCAGTTTGGTGAGTTCTACTTCGCAGTGAAGAACCAATTGCCCGATTTCTCGTTCGTAGACATCGCCAAAGTGGCGCACAACAGCGGAAATGTATTGAACCTTTGGACCACAGTACGGGGACTTCGGGAGCCGTTTATGGCATTTTGTTAGCATTCGGAATGCTCTATCCCGAGCAACGAATTTTTATCTTCCCCATTCCAGTTCCTATCAAAGCCAAGTGGTTTGTGATGATTTATGCAGGCATAGAGCTGTTCTATGCAATGTCGGGAACCAACAGTAATGTGGCTCATTTGGCGCATCTTGGCGGTATGGTGTTTTGGCTTTATCTTGATAAAAATATTGGCAGAAACACCCTGCTTCGGCTGCTCGTGTGAACGATGTGATGAACCTTTTTCGGCAATATTGGTAAAAACACTTCACGCAATTCGAGACACCCGACCACCGCATCAGGGCACTTCAGAGCTAGTACATCACACCAATGTGGATTGGGACTACAACGCAAAGCAGAAGCAAGAGCAAAAAGAAGTAGATGCCATCTTAGACAAGATTAGACGAAACGGCTATGACAGCTAACCAAAGAGAGAAACAACGTCTCTTCGATCAAAGGTAAAATAATATGATGAAGGCACTTTTGATTGTTAACACATGGTTGAAACAAGCAAGAGCGCCTTTCTCTTTTCAATCCCCATACAAAATCGAGTTTAAACTACATTAAACAGATGAACATATTTGGTGGCATTATAACTCGTGGCATAGCCGTAGCCAATTGGGCGGTTGTGGTGTTGATGATGATAACGGGTTATGCTTATTTCTTTTCCCCCATTCAGCACTCTTTGATGTCGGCAACAGGCGTGTTGTTCCCCGTTTTCTTGGTGTTGAACACCTTGTTCTTAGTGTTTTGGGTAGTGGTGAAATTCAAATACAGCTACATTCCCATTCTTGGATTTAGTTTTGCTACACTCCAACGCATCAATATGCGCCCCTAAACATAGAAAGAGGCTCCAAAAAGGCAGTTTAAAGGTACTTTCTTACAACATACAAAGCTATGGATACTTGCCCGGTGACACCACAAGAAACGAAGAAAACCCCATCGTTCAGTATATTGCCAACAGCAAGGCCGACATCGTTTGCTTGCAAGAAGCCCCCAAATGGCGCATCGAACACGAAGTAGTTACCACCCTCAACCCCATCTATCCCTATCAAAAGCGAGATGGTTCACGAAACCAGTGGCGACGTGTTAACGCTGTATAGTAAGTACCCATCATCTCAACCAGGCGCATTTCGCCGATAGTGAGGTGATCTTAGCGCGCTACCGCATCAAAGGTAGGGCAAAAGACACCGTGTTGGTGGTGAACAATCACCTCGAATCGAACAACATGACCAATGCCGATAAGGCAGGATTTAAAAGCATAGTGCAAGGCAACATCACGAAAAAAGAAACCAAACAAGAAAGCAGTTTGTTGCTCAACAAGTTGGCCATTGCAGCCAAGAAAAAGGAGCCGTTCAGGTAGAAGCCGTGGCAAATGTGCTCAAAAAATACCAACATCTGCCCCAAATAGTGTGTGGCGATTTTAACGAATGGCCCAATGGTTACGCTCTAAATACCTTACAAAAAACGCTCACCAACAGCTTTGTTGAAAGCGGAAACGGACCAGGTTGGAGCTATCATCGCAGTGGAATGTATGTGCGAATTGATAACATCTTGTGTTCGAAAGAATTCAAGCTCATGGCGCAGATCGACTCGAGCATCGACCTAAGCGACCATTATCCCATTTATTGCTATTTAGAGCGCACGAAATAAGGTAGAGCAAGAAACTATAAATATCACTTGTGATACATATAGTATCTTTGCACATCTATCTAATAGAAAAACAATAATCAAAATAATAAAAACAAAATGCAAAACAAAAGGAATTGTAATTGTAACAGCAGTCTTATTATGACCCTTGCAAGCATCTTTTTATTTGTCTTTTTCGTTTGCTACTCGTTACTATGATAGCAGAGGCAGAAGCAATAAAAGATCCTATTGCTCAGCAAGATTATAAAGACTCTGTTAAGTATTTAGGCATCTACTCTTACCAGAAATGCTTAGAAACTCAAATCGGTTTAGGGTCTTGACCTTAAAGGAGGTATAGAACGTAATTCTTGGATTTCAGTACCAGATGTTCTTGAAACACTTGCAGACCACAAAACAGATGCTATTCTTTGTGAAGGCTATGGAGGAAGCAAAGAGAGAAGAAGAAACAAAGCCAAGGCGATTTTATTTCGTTGTTTGTTAAATCTTTTTAAGAAGTATGCAGCAGGTCATCGTTTAGCTGAAATCTTTGCAACCCAACAGTTGCAAGGCAAGATTTCGCCTAATAGTAGCGACTCTGAGGTAGAGAAAGTGTTGAGAGAAGAAGTTAAAAATGCTATTGATAACTCTTTCAACGTAGTTCGTACACGTATCGACAAGTTTGGTGTTGTACAGCCAAACATTCAAAAGTTAGAAGGACAAGAAGGCCGAATCATGGTCGAAATGCCTGGTATTCGTGAGCCAGAGCGTGTCTGTAAAGCTGTCAAGGAAGTGCAAACCTTGAGTTTTGGGAAACATTCAATTCCGATGAGATAGTTCCTTATCTTGTACAGTTAGACCAACGCTTGGCAAATGGTGAAACAACAGCCGACACAACAGCCGTTGCCGACACCGCAAAGGTAGCTAAAGCAGCAGAACCAAAGTTAGAGTTGAACGCTAACAAAAAGGCAATGCAAAGCTAAATGTAACAGACGATGCTAAGATAGCAGAAGCAAAAGCGTGCTCATCCATTTACTTTCAATGCTCAAACAACAGAAACGGTGCGCTTGCCCTTGTTGGTTTTGCAAGCGTTCAGTGATACTAGCCGAAATCAACAAAGCCATCTATTCAGCAACAGCAAAACAAGTGTGCCTTTCAGATCTTTGAAGCTAATGTGGGTGCTAAGCCAGAAGATAGGAATCGCGAAGAACATTTGCGACTTATATGCAATTAAAGTGACCACAGCTAACGGTAGAGCGCCACTTGAAGGTGATGTTATTACCGACGCAAAAGACCAATTTAACAGCGTAACAGGTGCTCCTGAGGTAGGAATGACAATGAATACCGAAGGTGCAAGACGTTGGGCTGCTCTTACAAAGGCCAACACAGGCAAGGCAATTGCCATTGTTTTGGACGGAGTTGTTTACTCTGCGCCTCGTGTTAATGGCGAAATCGATGGCGGTCAATCATCAATTTCAGGTAGTTTTCACTATCGAAGACACCAAAGACTTAGCTATCACACTTAATCAGGACGTATGCCAGCACCTGCTCGCATTGTTCAAGAAGAAGTAGTAGGACCAACTCTTGGAGCACAATCAATTCAACAAGGTATCGTTTCATTCGGTATTGCCTTCGTTATTCTTATGATCTACATGGTGATGATGTATGGTTTTCACACCAGTGATGATGGCCAACCTGCATTGTTGGTTAACTTATTCTTCACACTTGAGTATTTTAACATCGTTCCAGCGGCTCTAACTCTGTCGGGAATTGCGGTATGGTGCTCTCACTTGGTACCGCTAGACGCCAAACGTGTTGATATACGAACGTACAAAAGAAGAGTTAGAAAGCTCGGAAAGATACCCGTCAGGCCATGTCAGAAGGTTATCGCAACGCATTCTCAGCGATTTTCGACTCCAACTTCACATCAATCATCACAGGTATCATTCTTTATGTGTTCGGAACAGGACCTATTAGAGGATTCGCTACCACATTGATTAGTGGTATTATCTGTTCATTCTTCACCGCAGTTTACTTGACACGTCTTGTATTCGAGAACAGAATGAACAAAGGAAAGTGGTTAAATCTTACTTTCACAACAGGTATTTCAAGAAACCTAATGACCAACACTCACATCGGTTTCGCAGGAACTTCATAAGAAAAACATTCAGCTTCGTAGAGTAATTATCCTTGTAGCTATTGCAAGTTTTGCAGTGAGAGGTTTAAGTAGAAGTATCGACTTCACAGGTGGACGCAACTATGTTATCACCTTCGAACGCCCAGTTGAGCCAGAACAAATACGTGGAATCATTGCAAATGCATTCCCAGGCACAACCACCAGTGCACTTGCGTTGGGTACCGACCACAAAACTATAAGAATTTCAACCAACTATAAGATCGAATCTAACAGTCCAACAGTAGACGACGAGGCTGAAACAATCTTATACAACGCATTAAAAGAAGGTGGATTTGTATCTCAACCAAACGTTGAATCATTCAAGAATCCAGATATTAGAGAAGGCGGTTCAATCATCAGCAGTACCAAAGTAGGACCTTCAGTGGCTAAAGATATCACCCAGGGAGCCATCCTAAGTGTAGTTCTTGCATTGTTTGCAATCTTCATCTACATTCTCATTCGTTTCCGCAACATGGCGTTCTCAATTGGTTCAACCATTGCACTTGCGGAGACACCACCATCGCATTAGGCGTATATAGCCTAGTGTTGGGGTTGGATGCCATTCTCACTCGAAATCGACCAAAACCTTCATCGAGCGATCCTAACCGTTGTCGATTTACTCAATCAACGACAAGGTGGTGATCTTCGACCGTATTCGTCGAGAACAGCTAGCTACACCCGAGCAAGATTTCAAGACATTGTTCAACGACAGTATCAACCAAACCCTAACCAGAACCATCAACACATCAACTTCAACCTTAATTGTGTTGTTGTGTATCTTCTTCTTAGGTGGCGAAAGCATTCGCAGTTCTCATTCGCAATGAGTCTCAGTGTTATCGTTGGTACCCTATCATCAATCTTCGTTGCGCACCTATTGCCTTCCTAACACTTGGTAAGCAAAAAGGAAAAAGACGTGCATCAGAGGCGTTCGAAGCATAATATACAGAAAGAGATGGAGGTTACACCCTATTTATATATAGGGTAGCTTCCATTTTTATCTTTTATCATCAAAACTACACCCCTATTACCATCTAACTACTATCATTTTATACATTAATAAGGCAGCTTTTGCAAAGCTAACCCTGCAAAAAATAAACGATTCAATACAATAGCCCCTTGTCAGAGGTCAACGCAAGCAAAGTGATGCTGTAGAGAGTCGTAACAGATATTTTATTACTAACAATTTAATTCATTAACCGATTATGAATAAGATTACTTTTATTGGCTTTGCGCCTTGATGTGTACGCTCGCAAATGCACAGCGCACACCCACCCATCCATTGGATATTACAAGACGCAACATTGACCAATTATCTTACTATTTCGACCGTTGGACTCCAGGTACACAGCCTCAAGAGTATCACGAGATGGACGACGAGTTTCATATTTCACGTGTAAAGCCTCGTAAAAGAATTTCAGAGTTAAAGACTATCAGGCTCTCCTGATGCCGATCCAAAATCGTAAAATGTGTATTTGGGTACCTCGACGATCCACTTCTAGAGTGGAAAGCCCTCACGTTATTGCTTTGAGGGTGATAACTTTGGTCTTTGGTCTTACATCGACATACATGGTAACTGGACAGCACCATGGATGCGTGTCACAACAGGCTTGTCATGACTGCAGCCCATAAGAATGGTGTTAAGGTAGGATGTGTGATGAGTATTCCTGGAATGCAAGAATTGTGCTTAATGCTTGGAATGCTCAAACCTACACACACTTGTACTTAAAAAGTTCTGCAGAAAAAGAACAGAGATGGAAGCTTTAAAAACTCTCAGCATTGAGAGTTGATGAGTATTATGGAATTGATGGTCTTGGAGTCAATTCAGAGTTCACTTCTACACCCGAAACCATGAATACTCTTATCGCTTTCTTTGAAGATTGTCACAAAAAGCAAAAGAAATTGATTGGAATTCCAATTACATTGGTACGACGGGAACCAACGAGATCAGGTGATATTCGATTCGATGCAGGTCTTGGAAGACATAACGAAAGAATGTTCGGTGATAAAGATCACGTCGTTACCGATATGATGTTCGCTAACTATAACTGGGGACCCGTGGAACCTTAACTGCATCAGAACGTACTGCAAATGAACTTGGAAGAAGCAGTTGCGACTATTATGCAGGCTTCGATATTCAAGGTCGTGCATTGAAAAATAGCTATTGGAGTGCTCTAAAGGACAGCAAAATATCTGTAGGTTTCTGGGGTGCTCACTCTCAAAGTCTTATCCATCAGAGTGCAACCGACAACGGAACAAGCGATATAGCTATTCAAAAGGCCTACTTGCTCAAGCAAGAATTGATCGTTAGTGGTGGTAATCGTGGCAGCACACGCCCGAAAACTGAGATACAAACTCAACACTTGCTAACGCAAGTCTTAAAACTTTCCATGGTTTGGCTGCTTTACAGCAAAAATCAACTATCAACGAATTGCCATTCGTTACCCGTTTCAACTTAGGTAATGGTCTTTCATTCCGCAACGAGGGTAAGGTTACATTCAACCACAAGTGGTATAACCTCAACACTCAAGACTTTATGCCTACTTGGAGATGGTGGATTACAGATAGAAACGACCAAGTGAATGAGGTATGTTACAAGAGATCTGTTAAAGCCGACCTTACTTTCGACGATGCTACTTTTGGTGGTTCATGCTTAAGCCTACACGGAAAAACAGAATTCTCACGTGTAAAACTCTTTAAAACCTTATTGCCTGTAGACGGAGAAAGACAAAATTTCGCTTACATACAAGGTGATGAACGGCACAGAAAGCAAGGCTAAAGTCTTTGTAAGTCTTAAAGATAACGTAACAGACTATAAAAGAAATTGCTCTTCCCTGCATGCTCCTAAAAGCAGGCGAATGGACTACTTTCGATGCTACATTTGAGCCAAATTAGGCATCAATTCAAGTGCAGATATTGCAATGATTGATCTTGTTGTTGAAGGCACGCAGAGAACTATGACCTTCATATAGGAGAACTTGCAGTGCGTGATTCCACAAAAGTTCACACACCAGTTCAACCTACTATTAAAGAAAAACAAATCATTAGAGGTCACTTTATAACACTGTAGACTTTCAAACTTCGCTATGCAAGTAAAGATGAATCTAATGATGATAAGACTTATAATGAAGATGTAGACACTTGGTATTACGAAAATTCTTTACCAACAAGAGGGTCAAGACGAGATGCTGTAACAACCACAGCGTCATGGGCTGCTTATGTTGTTGATGCGCCAATCGTTAATATTGGTACAGAAAAGTACGCTTCGGTGTTCGTGCAGTTGCTGCTGATGGCAAAGACAAAAGAGCCAAACAAGCTGGACAGATTATGAAGAAAGTTGATATAACTCACCCAAAAACAGATGTTGTTATCGATAAAGCTGCAGTGAAACCAAACGAAACATTCACTCTAAAATTTGAAGATTACCTCATACAGTCCTGCAAGAGAGTGGAAGCTTATCAATTCTGCAACAGGCGAATGTGGTGTATAGTACAAGCTAATGCAACAAGCATATACTACTCATTAGACGATGTAGGTGCCCCACGATCTTCGTCTTATTGACTCTAACGGAAAGGCACATGTCACATGCGGTAAGGTGCAAATCACTCCAACAGCAACAGGTGCAGTGCCTCAAATTACAGACATTACAGCCGACAAAAGCAACTGTTGAAAGCTAGGCAAGAATGTAACTTATTCTGCAACTGCAACAGAAGGAACAGGCCAAAGTTTCTCGTGGTTTAGTCATCACAGACCCTAACATGTTCATGATTCCTGCAGACCTTCAAACAGGCAATAGCTACACTTATGCTCTTTGGGTGAAGGCAGATAAGTTTGCACACGATAAGCAAGGAACTAACCTTATCAGCAAGAATACCATCAAAGACAGTTGGCCTCACAACAACTGGGGAGACCTTTGGGTTCAAATTCGTCACAATGGAGAGACCACATGGCTAACGAAGTGTCGTTTAACACAATGGGTTGGGAAGCTCACGACGAGCCAAATCCATCTGTAATGACAAAAAGAACACCCAATGACAGCAGGCGTTTGGTATCACATTAGCGATTACTCATAACGATAATGGAGTACGAAATGTTCGTAAATGGTATGAAAGTGGGTCACGGAACTCAACCTTCTTCAAACGAGAAGAGAGAATAGAGATGCTCGAGAATTAAGGTTCAGAACCTGCAGACATCTTTATTGGTGGCGGTGGTGTATACAAGAGCGGTTTTGAATGGTAGTGTAGATGAAATCAAATATGGAACAAACCACTTACAGAAGAGGAAGTTCAACGTTGCAATGAAGGGTTACAAAGAAAGGAAGTGCCCTGAAGGTTTGCAAGGATATTTTCACCTTTGAAGAAAGATGAAATGCAGACGGAACCTTCCCTAACTTGGGTAAAGGTGGACAGACAAGACAGGGTAGTTTAGTTCAACTTGTTGGTAGTGGTGGTGAAAATACCTCAACTGCAAGCTACGAAACACAACACTCAGACAACGATGTTTTAGGCTATCCAGGTATCGAAGCACACTCGAAGTAACTCCAACATACACATGGACACTCGAAGGAGCAACCACTCCAAACGTTGAAGGCGCAACTCCTACCGTTACATATACCAACGCTGGCAAGATGGGTGCAACCCTAACATTAAGCAATCGCTGGGAGAAGCAACCCTAACTAAGACCGAATTGGTTGAAGTAACAGCTTCTACAGGTATCAACGGCGTTGAAAATGGTGTTGCTTTCGAGGCATTCCCTAACCCATTTGTAGAGGTGTAAACCTTCGTTTTGCTGAAGGTGGAACCTATACTCTTAACGTGTTGAACGCAAACGGCGTACTTGTTCAAAGCAACTTGCTAACAACTGCTGCTGGAGAAGTTACCAACGTGAGCGTAACAGGTGCTAAAGGACTTTACATTCTTCAAATCGTGAAGAACGGAAAGACCTACAAAACTATCAAATTAGTAAAGAAATAATAGCGCAATAAAGGTGTTGGTAGGGGCTAAACAATAGCTCTTACCAACATTTTTCTTTTTATCTAACTATCAACAAAGGCGAAAACGATAGTTGCTACTTCCCTTTTAAAACCAACCAACATTGATTTTAACCGAAAACGCAACAACGCTAATAACACAAAAAGATATGTTTAGATAACTACTCTAATGATTAATGATAACGACTTTTATCAAAACTAAATTACATTTTCTATAATCTCATTATGAGCTTACTATTAGCATGTGGATTTATTAACCTGCGCAACAACCTTTGCACAGCGAACTCCAACCCATCCGCTCGACATTAAGGATGCGAAATATGCTGATTTACCCAAAGATTTCGATGCTTGGGCTCCTGGAAAGCAATTGAATGGAGTGTCAAGAATGGACGATGAATTCTTTATTTCACGTGTAAGACCTCGCACAAGAATAAAGGAAGGTGATTACAAAGTAGATGCAACTGTAGACGAAAATCGCAAGATGTGTCTATGGGTTCCACTCGATGAGCCTACATCTACATGGAAAGGTTTACCCCGATATTGCTTCGAAGGCGACAATTTTAGCCTTTGGTCGTATGTGGATATTCATGGAAACTGGACTGCACCATGGCTCCGTTTTAGGAGTGCAGGCGTGAGCGATGTGGCTCATAAAAAGCGGCGTTAAAGTGGGCTGTTTGATGAGTATTCCCAGAGATCAGAATACGTTGTTTTAAATCAGTTTGCACGTAATATTAACTCTAAAAGTGCTTTATAGAAATTACCGAAAACAGCAGATGGTTGGTCGCTTTAAGAAATGCAGAAAAAGCTTGTAAAGTTGATGAAATACTATGGCATTACGGCCTTGGCGTGAACTCTAGAGTTCTACTACTACCTCAGGAGTAATGTCGCATCTTATTGAGTTTTTGAAGAATGTCATAAGAAAGCTACAGAGATTGATTGGGACTTCAATTATATTGGTACGACGGAACCAACGAATCGGGTAGCAAAAACTTTGACCAAGGACTCGGAAGACCATAACAAAAAGATGTTTGGAAGAGAAGGATCACGGTAACCGATATGATGTTTGCTAACTATAACTTTGGATGAAACACCTTAGCAAGACAGAACGCGACGTAGGAGAGCTCGGAAGAAGTAGCTGACTATTATGCTGGCTTCGATATTCAAGGTCGTGGACTCAAAAATATGATTGGAAAGACCTTTTAAATCATCAAAGTGTCGATTGGTTTTTGGGAGCTCACTCTCAAAGTCTTATCCATCAGAGTGCAACCGACAACGGAACAAGCGACATTGCTATACACACACTTACTTTCAGAAACAAGAATTGATCTTTAGTGGTGGGAAATCGCAAATCCTAGCTTATCGTCCAAACGTGTCCTCATAGCTCATCTCTTGCTAATGCAGAGTTGGCGAATTTCACGGATTGGCAGCCTTCTTACGCCAAATCAACCATTAACGAAATGCCATTTGTTAGCCGTTTCAACTTAGGTAATGGTCTTTCATTCCGCAACGAGGGTAAGGTAACCTTCGATCACAAGTGGTATAACCTCGGAACACAAGACTTTATGCCTACTTGGAGATGGTGGATTACAGGCGAAAACGACCAAGTTGACGCCAGCAACTACTCTTCTTTGGTGAAAGCCGACCTCACTTTCGACGACGCTTACTTTGAGGTTCTTGCTTAAGTCTACACGGACAAACTGCTTTCTCACGTGTAAAACTCTTTAAAACCTTGTTATCTGTAGATGGAAAAGACAAAATTTCGCTTATATACAAGGTGATGAACGGCACAGAAAGCCATGCTAAACTATTTGTTGCGTTGAGCAATGCTCTTACAACTTATAAGGAAATAGACATTCCAAAATGCAACAACACAAGGCGAATGGAGCACTTTTGAAGCTGAATTAAGCCAATTGGGCATCACTTCAAGCAGTCAAATCGCTATGATTGGTGTTGTTGTGAAAGAGCACAACAGACGACTACTAACCTTCATATTGGTGAGCGCTTGCAGTGCCAATCCATCGCAAACATTTCCAGCACAAAGCCTGAAATAAAAGGATTTAGAAATCATTAGAGGTGAGAGCAAGAACATTGATTTCAAGATAAGATATGCAAGTAAGGAAGAAACAGGCGAAACAAGACACAACGAAGAAGTAGATACTTGGTATTATGAAATTCTTTATCAAGCAGAAGGCGAGCAAGAGCAAGTATTAACCGCCACTCCTTCATGGGCAGCATACGTTATCGACGCTCCGCTTGTAGCGGAATCACCAACAGAAAGGTTCGTTTCGGTGTGCGTGCCGTTGCTCCTGATGGCGTAACTAAGTCGCAACCAACATGGACAGGTTCCAAACTGCCGACTATAACGACACCAACGACAGGCGTGGTGTAGCCAGTCCTGTTATAAAAGGCTAACGGAGCATTCAACGTTCGCTTTGAAGATGAGGTTGCACGCCCATACAAGAGTGGAAAGTGGTGCAGCTTCGACACAGAACAGTGAAAGTTGGCTACAAAATACAAAGGCTTTTGACCTTGAATTAGACGAGGAAGGACTTTACGACCTCCTTGCACAACAACAAAGGAAAGGCAACAACCATTGAGGTATCATTTCCAGTGAGTCCTCAAAGTACAGGTGCTGCACCTCAGGTACCGACATAACAGCCGATTAAGCAAGCGTTGAAGGCGGAAAAGACGTTACTTACACCGCTACAACCAACGAAGGTGAGGGACATACATCACATGGTTTTGATTATCGAAGACCCCCAAGATGCTTCAAATTCCTGCTGCTCTTCAAGTAGGAAAGAAACTACTCTTACGCTCTATGGTTCAAGGCAAATAAGTTTGGCTCGCGATAAACAAAGAACCAACCTCATTATGAGAACACCGTAAAAGACCGCTGGCCTCACAACAACTGGGGTGATCTTTGGGTGCAAATACGCCCTGAAAGTAACCGATAAGTTTAAGAATAAAAAGGTGCCACAGCTAACGATAAATCTGCATTCAACACATGGGTTGGACAGCTCACGACAATCCTAACTTCGATATGATTGCGACTGATTTGTAGCATCACTCAGGCGTTTTGAGCACCTCTGTAGTATGCCATAACGATGGAAACATTCAAACAATGTACCTCAATGGACGTAAGGTTGCACAAGTAGCTTCCCAATTCTATGAAGAAGACTCAAGAGATAGCAGAATAAAAGCTTTATCCACCTGCAGACATCTTTATTGGTGGCGGTGGTGTATATAAGAGTGGATTCAATGGCGTGATTGATGAAGTTCAAATATGGAACAAACAACTCACGAAGACGAGGTAAAACAAGCTATGAAGGGCTTTAAAGGAAGATAATATTCCTGCTAATTTTGATGGGATATTTCACCTTTGAAACCAAGAAGGCGAGAGTAGTGTTCCCTAACTTGGGTAAGGGGTGGGAGCAGACTATAAGGCTCACTTGGTGGTAATGGCTAATAGTGGAGGTGAAGATACCTCTAAGGCTGGTTATCAAGATATGCGCCGACAACTCAGTGGTGGGTAATCCTGGTATCGAGAGCTCATTGAACATCACCACAACTTACACATGGAAGCTCGAAGGAGCTAGCAGCAACCGTTGAGCAAAACTGCTACCGTGCAATAGTAGCAACATGGGCAAGGTGGGGCAACCCTAACACTAAGCAACCAATGGGGCGAAACAGCTCTAACAAAAAGACAACTTGGTTGAGGTTACATCGTCTACTGGCATCAACGAGGGTGAGGCGGTGTTGCTTTCGAGGCCTTCCTAACCCATTTTGTAGAGAGTGTGAACCTTCGTTTTGCTGAAGGTGGAACCTACTCTTAACGTCTTGAACGCAAACGGCATGCTCGTTCAAAAGCAACTTACTAACAACTGCTGCTGGCGGGTGACTAACGTGAGGTGTAACAGGTGCTAAGGACTTTACATTCTTCAAATTGTGAAGGTGGAAAGACCTACAAAACCATTAAATTGGTGAAGAAATAAAAACGATTGTTTATTAGTGCCTCAGTGCTGTTTGCACGCCTAAGCCAATAGAAACGGCAAGCACGCTGAGGTTGATGTGATATCTTTTCGACTTTGAATGTTTGGTTAAAACGAAAAGAACACATCACTTCACAAAACCATAAAGAACAGGTGTAGCCACAAAGCGCATCTGTTCTTTTTCTTTCCCACTTGCTTCCCTTTTCGTCCTCTTAGCCCTCTCCCGTTTCGCTTTGCTGTGCTCTTTATTCTCTTTTGCTGTCTTTCTCGCTCTGTACTGTTTTCTTCTTGGTGTGATATAAAATGCTTTCTTTGTTCTTTCTGCTGTCTTGCCCTCGTTTAAAACTCGTCTTCACTCAAAACAGCTTTCCGCACTTCAAACCCTTCTACCCTCTTTCCTTCTCTTCCGCCTCCCCTTTCTTCCCTTTTTCTTCTCCTAATAAAAACTGCTCCTTTCGCCCCTCTTGCATCGGGTGTAGATTGCTTCGTTCAGTTCTTTGTACCGCCCTTGTGAGGCAGAAAAGAGCCATTGAGGACAACATTTCTCCTCGTGGGTGCGCCATCTTCCACTTCTTCGTCCTGCCTCTCGTTCGCCCTTGCTCACCCCTTTAAAACAAAGGGAGCAGAGAGGGCAAAATAAAAGCACCGCTCTTAACGACAAGAGCGATGCTTTTGATATCTAACGGCACTGCATTTAGCAGGCAATAGCGTTCTTATTATAACTTACAAGAAATGCCCGCATTCACCTCATAGGTTCCTACCCACCACATTGTCGTGATATTTATGAGTGGGTGTAACGATGATAGAACGAGCCAGAAAGGTTGGCACTAACAGGGCCTTTGAGCTTGAATGAGAACATAGGCGACACCACTAAGAGAGGCAGCATGACTGCGATCGCCCTGCACATTAAAATGCAATTGGTTCAAGCCCGTTAAGTCTTTGTCTTCATATCCCTTGAGGGTGAAGATGTGATAAAAGTCGGTTTTCAATGTAAAGCGCACCAAACGAGGGAAATCGAGAATAGTTCTTACCTTAATACTATAGCGCTCATTCCCGCATGTTATAGTCACGAGGAGCCACTTGATTATAGTAGTCGCTTTTGGTTCCACCAAGTAGGATAAGGCTCGACCTACACTGTGTCCAAGGCGTGAAAGGTTGCCATTGTTCTTAATTCGATACAATACCAGGTCCAACACCCACGGCTTCCGAAATTAAGTAAGGCGTAATATTACTGCCATCTTTCACTGGAGAGCTGTCGTAGTAGTTGAAATGCTGATACACCCGAACTCCGTTTCGATCTTTTTACCCATCACCACAGGGGCAGTCCACAAGCGACCGAGCAGGTGAACGCCACTCATTCGAGGCTGATTGCTCGAGAAGCCCATTGTCACATCGGCGGTGAAATAGTCGAAAGGCTTATTCTCTTTGTCGTTAAAGATGTCGCCATATTCAAAGAAGAAATTGACATGGGGTTGTGTTCGCCTCTAAACAGAGCGTTGTCGTCGGCAAGATAGCGGCTACCAACAGTAACTCTGAAATTCAAAGGGAAGCGGTTGATGTCGTGATATAGATAGTTCTTTTGTTTCACTTGACAGCTTTCGCCACGCACAAGTCGGTTCACTCCACACAGGGTTGATGATAAAGGCTCCAGCCCTCGCAAAACACGACGGAAACCTCTCGACTTGTCGTTCAAAAGAATGCTCGATATGCGATAAGTCACCCTCACCTAAGCAGGTACCACCCATCGAAGTGGCTGATCAAGTCGTTAAGAGCTGGAGGCTCGTTTTCGCCAAAATATTCCCACATCAAGCTACCACCAAGGGCATAAGGATAAGATTGCCAGAACGACATACCATTGCTTCGGGCAGCATTGAAATAGGTATTGCCGTGATAAGGGTGCATGTAGAGGTTCGTTTGAAAGGGGTCGTTGTCCCAAACAGGCAACGAACGCAAGTTTTTCCACACCGAGTTGAGGGTGATATAGCTATAATCGGCATGCTTATGGAAGCGGTTCCAGCTAAGAAAACGCCAACGTTGATACTAGCCGTTTTGCGCTGCCGCTACCCACGGACGCTTAACAGGTGGGAGGGCATAAATATCGTTATTGGTGCTGTCGGTCAATATATCTTCTAACAAATTAAGCTCTTTGTGGTCGGCATGGTTGTTGCGGTTGTACGACAGGCTCAATCCTGTTCATGCCAATAAACTGGTTCTTATAGAGGGTGTTGCGCTTGTAGTAGCGGGTGTGTCCGTAGCCTAATGACACGAAAGCACCGAGCTGTTTGGTGAATTGATAGTCGAGATTCACCTTTGTTTGTAGTGAGAACAGACGAGCAGGAACAAGTGGTTGCTCCTTTTAAAAGTCTCGATATGATAGAATCCCACGTCGGCACTGAGCGTTAGGCGGGGAGATAGCGAGGCATATCGACCTATTCTGTAATACAAAGCACCGCTAAAGTCCTTGTCAAAGCCCAAATAAGGCGTTCCAAGTCCTACGATGCTATAAGTGTTTTTATTGCGAAAACGCATGGCAGCGTTGAGCAATGAGGTGTTACCAGCGTATAAAGGAAGTCTATTTTCGTTGTAGGACTGATGTTGATGAGGCCAATCTTGCGACGAGTAGAGTCTTGACTGATATTCATTAAACCCACTTGCCAACCCTTTTGGTTGCCTTGTGTTACGTTGATTAAACCCACTTGCGCTCCCGAAAGCGTGTCGGCATAGTTGTAAGCACTTAGCTGAAAGCCCTTAACGGTGTGCGATGCCACGTTAACAAGAGCCGAAATCTGTGCTCCTTTGTCTACTCCTGAACTGATATTGGTGAATGCAGACAATTGAAGTCCACGCAAAGGGTTGAGCGATATGTTCGACATTCCCGACAATTGAACGCCCCTTGCTCGTCCAGCCACATTCGAAACGGGCGAGAGTTGCAAGCCTTTCATGTCGTTTCCAACGCCATTTGAGCAAGCCACCAAAAGGTCATTCCCTTAGCGTCTTGTCGCACTAACGACACCAAACCGCCTATGTTTAGGCCCTTCATGTCTTGATGAACATCGGCATGAATCACGCCTATTTGAACGCCTTTCAACAGATTGATGTTGTTGAAAATACCCAAATTGAAAAGGTGAACCTTTGTAGAATCGTTGTAAGTTTTAGTGATTGGAAGCGCAATATTAGTGCGCTGAGGATCGAGTTGTTGCTGTGCTTTGATACCACCGATGCACAAAAAGAAGGCGATATAGAAGCAAACAAAGCGTAGTTGTTTTGTGATGTTACCCATAAAAACGATTAATTTACACTGCAAATATACAACCTTTCTCTTAATAAAGATGTATTTGCGTGAAAGAAAGTAATGCTTTTTCACCTTTGTTTTGCGCTCTATCTTCCGTAATTGCAGGTATTTCTAAATATTCATTCCTTTGATGACGGTAGCAGTATAGCGGTTTATTGGGGTCTTTCTTGTCAATTCGTCGTTTTATTCACCTCTACTTGGTTGATTATAGAATTATTATATCTTTTTATTCGCCTCTACTTGGTTGATTATAGGGTATTATACTTATGATTGTGGAAAATAATAAGTATTCTTATTGTATTTGCACCGAATAATGATTATAAATGATTTAAGTATGAAAAGATTATTTTTAGTGATGATAATGGCATTATCATGGTTGCAGGTTTTTGCGCAAAACAAAGAAAATTAATGTATTAAAGGAGAGACAGAAAGTGTGCAAGCTAACAACTCGAGCTCAATAAGATGCAGTTAGCTTACGAAAAGAAAAAGGCAAACAATGTAGAACTCTCAAAGAAAGCAAGCGAAATCAATTTAGAAGCCAACGTGGCAACAGCTGAATTCAACACAAAACAACCCATCAAGCACAGTGAAAGATGCAAAGGAGTACCATTAAAAGATTGAAAGAAACCAAGGCAATTAACAAGAAATTGGCAAAAGAGTCAAAAGACTTTAGTTAAGATGGAGAAGAAAATTGCTAAGGTAAAAGCTAAGATTGATGATTGCAACAAACGCATTAAATTTGTGAACAACGAATAGAATTCATCTATATAGAATAAGAAAGGACAGCTAAAAGGCGTCCTTTTTATTGCATATACAACCGACGAGGCCGTTAAGAGGGTCTGGGAGGCGTTGACGCTGTTGTATGAAGGCGACAAAGAGCATGAGGTAGGTGATGTGGTGCAGGTAACGACAGCAAAGTCAGGCACTTATGTGCGCATAAGATGATATTGCACATAAAAAGTATGTTTTCGTGCTTAGCTATTCAACATTTTGTTTCAGTGGTTTTGTGTTTGTAGGTGTTATAAGTAGAGCAGTTACATTTAACCTTTGATTCTTATGGAACATCAGATTGTTCATTTTATACGCACCAATGCTCTGAGAAATTTTAGAGTTGAACAATTGGAGCTGAAAACGAACCTCAAAAGAAATTTAACCACCATCATGCAGAACTTTACCACATTTCACTTGATGGCCATGAAAGGCAACAACTATCTCAGAGACTGACGTGTCGGTCGGCTTTCAGACGTGCAAGAACGCATCAATAGCGAACCCTATTGAAATAGAGAGATGCGCCGATCCTTGGTGGCAAAAGCAGACACATTGCCGCTTCACATTACCTCTTCTTTTTAAGTCTTTTTGCTTTTTCTCTTGGTTGTGCAGTGGGTGGAGCAACAGAGCTGTCAGCTTAGGCCCAGGAAATAGGTGAGCGTTTGCACCAATGCCTAACGACGTGAAGAATGTGATTTTGCCCGATGGAACAAGTGTTTGGCTCAACAATAACAGCAGAGTTGAGCTATCCAAAAGGAATTCACTAGCATTGCCAGGGGTGCGGCTTGAGGCGAAGGCTATTTCAATGTGAGTGCGAAAGCCTCATCTTCCATTCATAGTTCTACAACGAGGCTCAAGACATTAGAGTGCTTGGAACAGTGTTTTATGTGTCCGAATAGCATGAGGCCAAAAACACGGTATATGTGTTGTGAGCCCTAATAAAAGGGTTCTGTGGAGGTGAATAACAACATTTCGAGACGACAGAGTGGTACTGTCCAGGTCGGAGAGCCGTGCCAACGATCAAGATGGCGAGATTTCGATCGACGAGATACCTGCAACCAACGCGACCAGTTGTGGCACCATAAAGTGCTCTCTTTTAAAGCTGAGTCGACCATCGGTAACATCGCCTGGCTACCCTCGAAAAGATCTACGGCATCGACATCAAAGGTGAAGGCTTTGCGCCACAAAAGCAACACCCTATTCGGGCGAGATTGCGCCCGAGCAGAGACATAGAAGGCACGTTGAGCTCTTGCAACTCACCCCTGCCTTTCGCTATAAGAAGCTCGTTAGCGACTCGAACAACAGCTATTTTGAAGTAACAAGCCAAATAAACGACATACCAACAGGAGGCATGTTTTGCTCTGTTCATTATCAAAAGTCATTCGCAATGCAAGACGACTCCCGCGCTAGTTTGGCTCTTTTTGCATCTTCTGGGTCTGCTCTTATGAGCGAAAAGACAAAGGTGAAAAGAGTGAGCACGAGGCTTGGCAAAGCATGGTTTAAACCAAGAGAAAATATTGTAACTTTGTAGAAAGGACAATGGGGCAAAAGCATAATTAACAACAAAAGAACAGACGAAAAAAGAAATGTAAATAGAGTATTAATTGTTTCAGGACCTCTAACATTCAACACGATTCTGTGGTGAATTCACTCATCATTAAAGCAAGTAAAACAAGCCCTTCCAGAGGTGAAATCGACTCGTTATGCGAGCTTTATCCGACTTTAAAATTGATGTTGCAGCCGAACAAGCAAAAAGGTTTTAGGGGCAGATATCCATCGTTTTTCAATTCCCTTTGTATTGGTTTCTAAGCCATCATCCTTCAACGCTGGGAAGAAGAAGTGTTCTTGCACGGCTTTTTCACACGGATGCAATGGCGATAAGCTCAAAAGGAAAAAGCTAATTGTGTCGTTACAGTGTGGGCGCACCAGGTGAAGTTTACTCACGAGAAGGCGGACTTGGCTACACCTCAAGACCTATTGCTACCCTGTAGCCGTTCAACAGCAGGCTTTGTGGGCATGACTCTCGAGCCATTTATTTATACAACAGGTGTTTCTTACGCTCTACGTAGACAAAGCTACAACAAAACAACTTGAAGAGAAGGCACTTTTGCACGCTCACGCTTAGTTGAAGCTATCGAAAAAGGCCTAACATTGCAGCAACAACACAGCGCATCTCGTTTAAGATTATATTATCAACCTCTTAAACATTAGTTATGTCGAAAAGAGAAAGGCGGAAAGAGAATGTCTGCCAATAAAATGGTAGAGAAACTCGAAGAGTTCTTCCGCTCACACCCAACAAAAAGCTACTCGTTTAAAAAGAAATATTCAAGAACTTAAGCTCGATACTCACCCCTTAAAAGATGCTCGCCATTGATTTAATGGAAGGGGAAGTTAGGTGAAGATTTCTTAACTCCCTGCAGCCGATAACGCCTATCGTTTTGAATGTGGACACACACAGGTTCAAGAGGGCGTTTCGTTCGAGACAACGGAAAGAATGTCTTTATTCCTGATAATAGCGACCTTTCGATCTGCGTTGCCGAACGAAATTCGATGTTTGCACTCAACGGCGACGGGTGAAGGCTACCCTATTGGCTCCGCAGAGAACACCACATGAGAGAAGCGAGGTGGTGGTTGAAATTCTTTCACATGATAAGGATACGTTCGTGGGAACAGCTAAGAGTTGAACACGACTTGGCTTTCCTTTTCTACCGAAAAAGCAACATCTTTGCGCACGACATTGTCATTCCTAAACGCAAGCTAAAGGCGGTAAAGATGGCGATAAAGCAGTGGTAAAGATCATTCAGTTCCCGGAAAAGAATCGAAAAACATCATCGGTGAGGGGATAGATGTATTGGGAGTGAGTGGCGATAACGATATGAAATGAACCAATACCGCATACGCCACCTTATAAGTATCAGGCAGTTGAGCAGGCTCAGAAACGCATCTCGGGTGATTACGCTGAAGAGATTGTAAGTGAAGTTTCCGTGAGGTATTCACCTGCACCATCGACCCTAAAGACGCTCAAAGACTTCTGACGATGCGCTCTCTATCGTGCAACTTCCCAACGGCAATTGGCAAGTGGGTGCGCTGCACATGTGAGACGTTTCTCACTATGTAGAAGGCTCTATCATCGACAAGGGAGGCGCAAAAGCGTGCCCACTTCGATTTATTTTGGTAGACCGAACCATACCGATGTTGCCCGAACGTTTGTGCAACTTTTATATGCTCTTTGCGTCCTGATGAAGAGAAATTGGCATATAGCGTGATCTTTTGAAATGGACGACAGTTGCGAACAGCCCAAGAACCATCGTGTGGTGCATACACGTGATTAAAAGTAACCGAAGATACGCCTATGAAGAGGTGCAAAGCCATTCTTGAAGACAACGGGTGGTTGATGGAACGGGCGAACCTGCACCTAAACGAGATCCAAAAGACTACAGGCTGAGAACGCCTACTTGCTCGTTATGCTCGACACCTTGGCTAAAACGACTGCGAGAAGGCACCGCTTTAACAGTGGCGCAGTGAAGTTTGATGAAGAGGAGACTGCGCTGATATATCGACGAAAAGGACGTCCAGCACGGGCTTATTTTCAAGATGTCGAGCATCGTTTACAAGCTCATCAGAAGAGTTTATGCTCGCTTGCTAACCGCACAGTGGCGAGAGGATATTGGTCGTGTTAAGAAAGGAAAGAGGCTGACCCTACCCTATCGTATCCACGATAACGATCCGTTGAAGTTAGAGACGCTAAGAGTTTGTAACGAAGTTTGGTTATAAAGCTCAAAGACCGACGAACGAAAGGGCGAAAGTGGCTCGTTCGTTGAACCAGTTGATGGACAAGTCGAGCGAGGTGCTAGCAGCTCATTCAAACCGTGCCCCTAAGAGCGATGATGAAGGCGAAATATTCGGTACATAACATCGGACGCTTCGGCTTTGGCGTTTGACATTATCACCCATTTCACCAGTCCTATCCGTCGATATCCCGACACAATGGTGCATCGTTTGCTCACCCATTATGCCCAAGGAGGCCGTAGTGGCAACAAAGATCATTACGAAGAGTTGTGCGAACACTGCTCTGAAATGGAGTTAGTGGCACAAAATGCCGAGCGAGACTCTATCAAATACAAGATGGTTGAGTTTATGAATGAGCACTTAGGCGAATGCTTCGACGCTCATATTGGCGGTATTACGATCGTACGGAATCTATTGCAGAGATCGACGAAAACCACTGCGAGGGTATGATTCCTATGCGTGACTTTGACGACGACTACTACGACTTCGACGAAAAGAATTATTGTCTTGTGGGACGAAGAAAGCACCACACCTACCGCTTAGGCGATGCGCTTAGAATTAAGGTAGCACGTGCTAACCTCGAAAGAAAGCAACTCGACTTTACGTTAAGCGACGATAAAGGTAGCAACTAACTAACTCCATACGATGGAGGGCGAAGTAGTTTTATTTCAGAGGCGGAAGGAGGCAGTGTTGCGGCACAAAATTATTTTCCAAAGCAACCGTGTTAGATTTTCACGTTGACGCCTCTCCCCTTTGTTTATATAGGCTGGTGAGAGTGCAAAAGAAAGCAACGCTGTGCTGTGCAAGGGCGTTGCTTTTTTATGTCATTAGCGTTGCTTTTCGTGCGCTAATTGGATAGCAACAGAAATGGACGCAAAATGTTGTTTCTCTTCAAAAATATCGAGGGTAGTAGTTGATGTATTCGTCTACTGCCTTGTCCCAGCACAAGTGTTGGGCTTTGAGCCAGACACATCTTTTGGCGGGTTTCAGGGTCTTTTTCATATTCAGCCAACAGCTTTTGTGTTGTTTGCGCCATCTTTCAGGCTCCAACTCATCGAAATAGTAAGCGGCATCGCACTCAATTTCGGGCAAAGAGGTGAAACTTCGAGCAGAAAAACAGGCTTACTTGCCGTCATCGCTTCGGCCACAGGCAAACCAAATCCCTCGCTCTTTTGACACGAAGACGCTCTTACAATTGCGGTATAGATGAGGCTTTCTCGCCTGCCGACACGCAACCCACAAAGCGAACGTTGGTGAGTTGGTAGCGTTCAACAAGTTGATGAAGCATGTTTGGTGTATTCTTTGTCGCCCTTTCCCGCCACAGCAAGAAACTCATTGGGCAAGAATCGCATCATTTCAATTAAAGAGATGCACATTCTTCTTGTCGTCTAATCCCGACACAGAAAGGATATTGAGGATGGGAGTCCATCGATTTTCTCTTAATGGAACCTGCATTTGATCAGTCACACCGTTATATATCACTCGCTGAGGGTTGATGCACTTGAAACGGCTCACCACATCGTTTTCAGAAATTTGAGAGATAAACGAGGGTGAGGTTGCAAAGCTAAGCGTGCGGTTAATCTTGCGTGTTCGCTTGTCGATCTTCTTCTGTGAAGATGTTATTATGGAAGTAGTTCACATCGTGAATGGTCACCAAAAGCCTTTGGAGAGATGGTGGTGTGGATGCGAGGAAGTTGCTGAGTCCAGTGCACAAGGTCTGCTTTAGGGAAGAAAAGGTGCTTGATGAAGCGTGGAAGAGGAGCGTTAATGAGGATATAACGCCACTTTCTTAGAGTGAGATAGTCTACCTCATCGCCATAATCTCCACTCATACCCTTAGGCACAAGGAAACAAAATTCGAGGTTGTGTTGTGTTTTTAGCTCAGCAGCTTTTGCGCTCATGCGAATAGCAAGGTTATGTGCAAAACTCGCCAAAGTCCCACATATTTGTTAGAAAGGTTATATGGATAAACAGCAACTTTCTTTCTTTTTAGTCATCTTCTTGTAGTCTTTATAATGTAAATATAGCCTACTTTGAAACGCTCTTAAAAAGTAGGCTTTAGTTCTTTACTCTGGATCAACGTGTTGGTTGTGTGATGTCGATGCAAAGTAAGTCGTTCGAACCTCTTATTCAGTAATATAAGAAGGTAGCCACGCCCTCTAAGGCAGGTTTTCTTTGTCCTTCAATTTCGATTTTAAATTCAATCTCAGCTTTGCAAATACCACGAAGGTTGCTAATGGCTTGCAATTTAGTAACTAAGCGCACCTTACTTCCAGTAACAACGGGTTGTCGAAGCGCGTTTATCATTCCATAGTTCACAAGCATCTTGATATTATTTACCTCGATGATTTGCGACCACAAATAAGGAAGGAGCAGAAAGGTTAGATATCCGTGTGCAATAGTGTTTTGTATTGGCTTTCGGTCTTTGCTTTTTCCACATCAACATGAATCCATTGATGGTCTAAAGTGGCGTCTGCGAATAGGTTTATACGCTCTTGATCCACCTCTAACCAATCAGAAACAGCAAGCTGTTCACCCAAATGAGCAGCAAACTCTTCGTAAGAATTGATAATTAACTTTTCCATTTAGTATGCTATTAATTAGTGTTTTGCAAAAGATAAGTCTTTCTTTTTACGACAATATTTTTCCTATTTAAAGTAAAGAAATCAACGCTAAATAACTAGAAATAGCATAGGTTGTTTTTGGTTATTTCTATCGTTTTGTTTGCGTCATTGTGGTAGTATTATGTGTAAAATTACTACCTTTGTAACAGATATAGATTATGGAGAAACAACAGCTTGTTATTTACAATACTCTTAGTAGAGAAAGAAGAGACATCGAGGCCTCTTAGTGCTCCCAAACGTGGGGTATGTATGTTTGTGGACCAACCGTTTATGGTGATCCACACTTAGGACATGCACGCCATCTATCACCTTCGACATCTTGTTTCGCTATCTAAAAGCACCTCGAGTTTACAAAGTTCGTTATGTGCGAAACATCACCGATGTGAGGTCATCTTGGGCACGATGCCGACGGGGAGACGACAAGATTGAGGAAAGCAGCCTGAACAGCTCGAACCAATGGAATGGCGCAGCACTACGCAATCGTTATCACGATGCAATGACGCATCTTAGCGCTTCCTCCAAGCATAGAGCCACAGGCAACTGGGTCATATTATAGAGCAAAAGCGTTGGTGAAAGGAGATAATGGATAACGGCACCTTTGCGCGAAAGCAATGGCTCTATCTATTTCGATACCGCAAAAATACAATCAAAATACCACTATGGCAAACTCTCGGGACGCAATCTCGACGACGTGATCAACGCTTCTCGTGAGTTAGGAGGCGTGGAGGACAAAGCTGCAAACCGACTTTTGCCGCATGGAGAGCCACTCAGAGCATATTCTTATGTGGCCAAGTCCGTGGAGCGAAGGTTTTCCAGGCTGGCATTGCAGATATACAGCCATGGGGCATAAATATTTAGGTAGCAACCGATATTCATGGAGGTGGAATGGACCTTGTAATTCCCATCCTTGGTGCAGAAATAAGCTCAAGCGAGTGGCATCAAGGACACGACATGGTGCGCTATGTGGATGCACTAACAACATGTAACCATCAGGAAAGAAGATGGGAAGAGCTTGAGCAGCTTTGTACACTCGAGAGTTCTTCAAGGCACCCACGAAGCATTGACACGAGGCTTACAGCCCCGCGACCATTCGCTTCTTTATCCTTAGCGCACACTATCGAGGAACAGTAGACGCCTTCTCGAGACGAAGCCCTACAAACTGCCGAGAGACTCAACCGTTTGTTTATCAGGAATAAAGTTTAGACCGATTCCAGCCCTCCAACATGGTCGGATAGCCACTGCAGACTTTGTAGAGAATGTCAGCTCAAGATGCTATAACGCCATGAACGACGACCTGCAAACACCTGTTGTGATTAGTATTCTTCGAAGCATGTCACATCATCAACACCATTGTCAGACCATGAGGCACTATCTCTGCCGAAGATCTCGCAGAATTAGAAGAGAGCCACATCTCTTTGCCTTCGATTTGATGGGACTTCGTGCCGAAAATTCTGATAACAATCAAGCTCGAGAAGAGGCTTATGGCAGGTAGTAGATATGGTGTGGACCTCAGATCAAGCCAAAGCCGACAAGACTGGGCTACAAGCGATAAAATTCGTGATATGTTGTGCAGATGCAGGGCTTTAGAGTTAAAAGACACAAAAGAGCAGTGCTGTAGTGGAAATTAGATAAAGTAATCCGCACGCATTGTCTATCTCATTTCCATCACTCCCTAAAATCCACGCCAAAACACAATGATTCTCTACATCATTATTCCCTGTTACAACGAGCAAGAGGTGCTTCAATGGGCAGTAGATACAGCTACAACCCATTATCAGAAACACTTCAGAACGAGTTGCAAATAACAACCCGTTTGATGCTTGTAGACTGACGGAAGCAAAAGACAGAAAGCGTGGAACATTTGCAACCAACTGACTCAACAATATCAATGTTGAGGCACTAAAAGTTAGCTCACAGCGTTGGACATCACCATTGTAGGGCAGGGTATGGAGCAAGATTGTGGAGCATTGCGATGCTATGGTGTCGATAGATGCCGACCTAAGACGACCCACTTATGCCATAATAGAAATGAGCTAAGCAATTGAAATACAATCATTGCGACGCGTATGGTATGGCGTTCGTAAAGGAGCGAAAAGACCGACAGCTTCTGAAAAGAACCAGCGCATTGGCTCTTTTTATAGGGTGATGCAATGGGTGGATACAGAAACATTATGCCGACTTTTAGAATGATGGTGAAAGGGCACTCACCGCCCTATTGCAGTATAGCGAACGCAATTTATTTTTGACGTGGAGTCGTTCGTCAATTGGGCTTTAAAAGGCCAGAGTCTATTATAATAGAACCAGAAAAGAACCGCTGGAAGGCAAATGTCCATTGCGCAAGATGATCAGTTTCTCTGTGCAGGCATCACATCGTTCTCACTGCCCTACTACGTTTCATCACATTGATAAGGCCCTCGGCATGCGTGTCGGTAGTGATGATCATCTTCGGCTAATAGACTACCTAATGGAGCGGTTACACCATACAAGGTTGGACGTCGCTATTGGTGTCGCTTTGGTTCATAGGAGGCATCACAACGACTGGCGTAGGCATAACAGGGAGTGTATGTAGGAAGATCTATAACGAGGTAAAGACGCCCTCGCTCACTTCATTGAGCAGAACCATTCAATCCAAACAAATCAATAAAAACGAGATGAGAAGCGCAGAAATAGCAGCAACTATTTATTTTGCAGTTGTTTTAATTGCATTACCTTTGTGTTCGATGAGAAAGTTATTCGTAATAAAGTATTCTTCGATGAGTGAGAGAGACAGTATTTGAAACATTATAGATACTTTATGGAAAATATCGTTCCTCATCATTTGCAACGAAATCTTTAATAAAGCCATTTCAAGATTATCATAAAAGATAATGTTGACGCGCCTATTAGCAACCCATATCAGCACGATACAATTCGAAAACGAGTTGTATTTAAAAGTAGTTTGGACTAGACACCGTTCAGTGGCATTTTGAAGATATTATCCGTGATCCGCATATCGATCCGCTCGAAACTGTCAGTTAAAGCGGCACGATCGACCGCGAGTAATCAAGACCGAACAGACTTGGTTGGAGCAGATTGATTCATGCTGAGACATAAGTATTCCGACGTAAATGTAAAGCCAGATGCGCTTTTAAACGCGAGTCAGCGTGGGCGATCGACAGATTGTCTATTCTTGCGTTGAAGATCTACCACATGAACGAGCAAACGTTTGGCGTTCAGATGCTTCAAATGAGCATCTAACAAAATGCAAAGAGAAAAGCTCAATGTGTTGTTGAGAGCCAACAAAAAGACCTCGGAACAGCTATCAATCAGCTTTTAGAAGATATTGAAGCAGGCAAGATATATATGAAGGTTTATCGTCAAATGAGATGTATAACGACCCTTCAAGCAACCCCGTTCTATATCAAAACAAGAATAAAGCATGCGCAGTGGGCATCTATTGAATCATTGATTCTCGCAATTTGGCGATGTAGCAATGATGGTTCCTGTCGTAGCCTCATTGGCTACAATATCCTCACTTGCGAATTACGGTGCTAAGTAGACCCTTTGACGAGTATTCTTTGAGCATCTCGCCCCCAATGTCAGTTTCTTAGGAGCCGACTATCAATAAAGATTATCGTGGAATATTGGGTTTAAACAATCTTTTCAGACGGCTTTCTGGAAAGCGATTTACAGCAGTTGCCGACTTTCGCGTATTACTTCCGAACAAAGTATTTGCGCCTAAAAATTCTGGACGATCATTCCTACCGCCCATATCAATAAAGCATCGAGGAGGGCAGAAGGCACTCCTGCAAGCACAACAAACGCTGAGCAACCAGCATCGTTTCAGAACTATGCCGACGTGTAAAAGGTTGGGATATCCCGTTCAATTGACTTTTTAAGTCACTCTTCGAAGGCACCATCATCACAGCTCAACACCTTGCCAAACAGCATTGTCGGGCAGTAGAACAAAAGCGCAAGTAAAACATCGGTATAGCACCTTTCGCAGCACTCAGGCAAAGATTTATCCCTTGAAAGATGCAAAGCGGTGATCAGGTTAGAAAAGTAAGATGAAAATCTAGATATACCTCTTGGAGGCAGACAGAAAAAGAAACAGATTGCTGTGGTGCAGCAGCACCGCCATTGCATCAGCGTTCCAGAGCATTTAAAAGCTGTAGACGCATGTTGATGGAGCGAGCAGTGCAATGATAGTGGACATGAACATGCTTTAGCTGCTTGTAGCGCACATGGTAGGTGTGGGGAGCAACGCATCGTTTGCAGGCTTATATGGGCTGGAATCAAAGCATCAGTAAGAACATTCAATGCTCGTCGTGTTCATCTACGGCAATAAACCGTGTTATAGAGGCGATTTGCGTGTATGCAAGCATCAGACCGCATCAAATATAACAAAAGGTAGATAGCCGTTATCAATGCTCAACGAGGGCAAAGAAAAGCAAACAATTAAAGCGGGCAAACAATAATTAAAACAGTGGGAAACTCTCCTTTTTATTAAAATAAGTAAATATAAACAATACCAAAAATTATTATGGCAAAAGTACGTATGTATGTGTGATGTTTGCGGGTGGATATATGACCCTGCAGTAGGAGGTCCGAGATGGTGGGAATTGAACCAGGAACAGCATTTGAAGATATTCCAGATGAAGTTGGGTTTTGTCCTCTATGTGGTGTGGGTGAAAGACGATTTCTCTTTAGTTGAAGAATAATTGTTCGTTACACAATGTCAGTCAATAGTGCAGTGCTCTCTTTTTGAGGTGCTGCCTTTTTCAAACCCCAATAGCACCCGTTTTGGGGTGCAAAGAGACTAGCTTTTAGGGGCAGCACTTAGCAATCCTTTCGAGGAAGTAAGAGCACAGCTTTTGCAGAAAGAGCGTTGCGCTGGGGCTGTGTGTTTAAGAGCGATGCGAGAGCGTTCTTGAAGCAGGTGGAATGGTTGTTCAGTCAGGCCGACTTTTCGTGCGCTAGAGCGAGTGCCAGCCCTTTGCAAGAGCTTGCACACAGAGCGAGTGCGGAAGGTTGCAGGAGCAAATAGAAAAGCATATCACCAGTAAGACATTTGCTTACTGGTGATTTCATTGTAAAAGTCAAATCGTTTATTTGTATTTCGATGATTGTTTTCTAATCAACTTCACAGTGCGTAGAGTCTTACCTTCCTTCTTCACTTTGAGGATGTAAACGCCAGAGTTAGCGAAGGTGTAGACGTACAGTGTTGCCTGTAACTACATTCACATTGTTTCTAAGCACTTGCATACCATCGATGCTATAAACCTCAGATGTGTAAGCACCAGCTTTGTGCACAATCAACAAGGATATCATCGTTTACAGTGTAAGCCTTCACCTCTTCGGTAGTTGTTTCGTTGATTCGTTGTAGCGTCGATGTGGATCACTTGGAATGTATGCGTTGATCTTTACCATAAGAGTTTTCAAGTGTAAGAGTTACATATGTAGTCCCACCCTGTTGGGTAGTAACTTTTGCAGAACCTTGGCAGGTCGTTTCCTGTCATTTCAGTGAATGAACCCTTACAGGTTTTTCCATGATTTAGCTGGTTTCAACAGAATGGCTCTACCTGCAACGAATGGAGAACCAGCTTCGTAGATAGGCTCTACTGGAGTAAAGAGCACCTTGACCTTCGCCTGCACCTGCTGCAAGTTCCAGACACGATAAGCTTTAACTGTTGTTCTCGTTAGCTAGCGCAAACTTGTTGTTTTGCATCGGCATCTGTTCGAAATTCCAGAAAGCTGTCATGTTTTGCAGTCACTTCTATTCGGTTGAACGTACATTGTATTTGCAACCTTCTGTATCGTTTAATTGTTTGCGAAGAACTTCACATCATCGATCACACCATCAGTAGCTGCTTGTCTGCTCTACCAAAATCCTAACATGAAAGTTGTTTTCGTCCCACCATGTGGTATGTATGTAATAGTCTGTAGATAAAGCCATTTGCACGTATACCATTAGTAACGTCCAACTTCTTGGAGTTGCAGGGTTTACCATTGATGTATAGATGTTCTCTAACACCATGTACCCTTTTCCATTGATGATAGTTACATGGCTCCAAACACCTGGTTCAAATTCAACTGCACCAGTTTTGTGTGCTCAGGGCTACCACCACTCTTGATATCACGGATTGTAAAGCTAAGAGCTTTTGTCTGCAGGATCGTATGCCGACCAGATAGAACCCCCAGTTATTTTGTGGCCAACTTGTGTATTGATGACGCAAGTCGAGGGGATTTGAACACCGCCAGTTGGAAGGCTGTTGAACTTCAACCAGAAAGACATAGTCCATTCTTGGTTGTTAGATTCTAAAGCCAACTTCAGTAGCCTTGAATACAAAGCCCCCTTTTTCTTTTAGGTTGACACCTCTTGACAATTTACCATTAGCAGGGCGACCTGCTGTAAGCCATTGTTGCTTCTGTTCGCTTGAACGTTGATGGTTGCAGTTGAGACCATTAGCTGTTAATGTTTGAATTTGAGGTAGAGCACCAGTTTCGTTGCCTGTTATTTGAACGAAAGCTTTGAGATGTTCTTGTTTGACTTGTTGTGCCTGATTCGTTATGAACATCACCATGTAACCTCCTAAGTCATGGTTACCTACTTTCAGAAAGGTTGCTTACGTGAGATTCAGTTTGTACCAGTTTGAAGAAGCAACTGTTTGTCCGTTGCCGTTCTTAAAGTACCCCAGTTTGCAGCAGTGTGACGTGGGTCTACAACCAACTCTTAAACTCTTCGTTTGGCTTAATGATGGTCTTTGCTACAATGAACATGCGTCGTTATAAGCGTAAGCAGGTTTCCATAGGTTTGACCACTGCAATTTCTGATTCGCTCTTCATATCTAATGATACTGCAGAAACACCTAAACGAACTTCATTATTTGTATTTGCTAAGTTCAAAGGAATGCTATAGAACATACCAGCCCATGATGTGGTGATACCCATTAGAGTTGGTTTTGCTTCACCCTTTTGTTGTGCCCTACAACTTAAATACAGACACATGAACATCTAGAGTTGTAGCAGGTTCATCGCCCATGGACTTTGTAGTGTTTCATCTCAAGATAAAGCTTTCCGTCTACACCTGACTTGTTGAATGCAAGTAATTTTGCTGAAACAAAGTTTGGTTTTTCAGGAGTTCTTGCTGTACCTCTAACGATAGAGCACTCTCCAAGATACATATTGATGTTGTTAGTATTCTCGAAGTGGAGTGCAATCAATGCAAGATCTTTTACCTGCAAGTTCGCTACCTACAGTGAAGGTCTTTTTCTGCAGTGCTCATCATCAATTGTGATCACGTGTTAGCAAGTGAATGCGTTTTCATTGATAGGAGTTTGTTTCCGCTCCTTTAGCGGTAAGCACCAACAACATCACCCGAACCACTCAAATGCTTGTATCTAAAGGTGATAACGTCAGCCTCTTTGAGAGTGTATTGAGTTTTAAATAGGTGTAGAATATTCGTTTGCATTTGAACCAAATACACGAACACAAGAACCTCCTACGTATGCATCATCCCATGTAAATTCAGCATCTAAGCCTGTTGCTGGAACGTCTTTAGTTAACAAACCAGTGCTAAACCACCAACGCCATGTTGGCAAATAGTCTTGAACACCAATGTTATACCAAGAGTTATCGTTCTTTCTTTCACCCATCCAGTTAAAGAATTTACCATTACCAAGGTTGAAATAAGAGATGTAGATAGGCTCTTCTGTTAAGTTTCAACTTAGAGTACTCTTAGCTGTCATCCATGTAGACATACCATGCCAATTTGTATTGTCTACGTTGTATTTCATTGCGCTTGTAACCTCTGGAGTGTTAGCTGGGTTACGTGTACCGCCAGTGAAATAGCGTTCAGTTCTTAACATATAAGAACGTTGCATGGTTTCTTCTGAGCTACCTTTTTCATTTCTACTTTCCCAGAACATGTTCTTAGAGTGAGCTCCCCACAAACCAATTGAAACAGGATAGTTCTTCAAATAAGGCCAACTATTAGTTCTTGGTTCACCTCCTTGCATGTTAACACCTGCATAAAGGTATAGAGGATCTCTTTCCATAGTCTTTAACATAGTCTACAGAAGTGCGTAGAAGCTAAATCATTATTCAGTTATAATTAAGGAAAAGAGAGAATGCTTTATTCTTTATTACCCGAATGTTTTTGTTCAAAAGTGTTGTCAACATGTTAGAAACTAAGACGACCTCTGTCAGTTGTCAATCCCTTACCACATGTTTTTCGAATATTGGATTTCTGCTTTTCATTATCTTATTAACTGCGATATGCTTTTCTCTTAGCTTCTTAGTGATGTTGTTAAACTCAGACCATTCAGAGTTATAGCCCAATCCATCTTGTCCAAAATAGTAAAGAGATAGTCTGCTATTTTTGTGCATCAGTAGCGTTGATTGATGTCTAAATTCAGACTGCCAATCGTCGCTTAAACTACCATAAGGCACTGCTACCAGATGAGAACAGCCACACCATTCTATATGTGCTACGTCCATTAAAGCAGCTGGAATACGTCCAAGAGGAGCAGTCCAGTCGCCCCAGTGGCTAAACTATACGACCATAGAGAGAATACCTCTGAGTCAGAAAAATACCATCGGGTAGAGCGTTGGTTTCAGGGTTGTTAAAAGGAATCCAAGCCGCAAACGCTTGTCGTTTGTGTCGTTCAAGTTTGTAGATACCTGTGTGTTTTAGTTGCGGAAATCGTTGCTAGGTTTACGAGAGATAAAAGAAATTATCGTCTTCGAGTAACTTTTCCATTGTTTTTCCAAGCTTCTAGCTGCAGAAAAGCTTGTCGACTTTCGTTGTTTGTGCGCATTGAATATACTCTTTTCAATGAGCTGTGCTTGAAGAATTGCTGGTGAAACCAAGCATCAAGCATAAAGCAATTGTAGTTTTCTTACTTGCCATAGGATTGTTTTATAATTGTAAATGTTTAGTCAATATCATTAACTATTAGAGTGAATAATAAATGCTTATAGCGGTGCAAATATACATCATTATTTGATATAAAACAAATTTTTGGGGATAATTTGGTTGATTTTAGTCAGTGTTTTCTATCTGCCTGAGAATGAGGTGTTGAGCTATGGCTTTTGAAAACATTGTTCTTGAAGGGCAAAACAGTTGTTTTTGAGGGCGAATAGACAATGTTATTGAAGGGTAAAAGCAATTGCAGTTGCGAGGGTGAAAAGAGGGGAGACAAGAACCATTGTTCCTGTCTCCCAAAGTAGATACATTATTCGTATTTAGATAATTGTTTTTTCGTGTCTCATGGATTGAATTATACTATTTATCTATGTTGAAAAACAACCGATATGGATGGAAGATAAATAGGTTTTGAGTGTTTTCTAATTATCCAATCATCTTTTGAAGGTCTTCTTCACTGTTGTAATGCCTCCCCTAATCCGAATTGTTCTACGCTACTTTGAGTACTGCTGAGAAACGAAAGCAGGAAGAGTAGGACCAATGTGAATGTTCTTCACGCCCTAAAGCTCAATAGTGCAAGGAGTACAATTACAGCCTTTTTGTTCATACCACGCAATGATTGAATGCCAATGGAAGGTCGTTGATATCGGCAGCACCGAATATCTCTTTTCAACTTAAGAGCCACCACTGCCCATGTGTAAGAGTCGTTACATTGACCTGCATCGAGCACTCTTGGTAGTGCCGTTTATATCTCCAAGATTTAGTTTATTGTATTTAAATTTAGCGTAACCAGATGTTAGTATCACCACATCTTTTGAGGCAATTGTTTTGCAAACTCAGTGTAGTAGTCACGACTCTTCATTCTTCCGTCGCATCCACCCATCACTACAAACTTACGAATAGCACCGCTCTTCACAGCTTCAACGATTTTGTCTGCAAGTGCAAATACCTGATTGTGTGCGAAACCTCCAACGATTTCACCAGTCTCAATCTCTGTAGGAGCTTCGCAAGTTTTTGCCAACTCGATTACTTCAGAGAAGTCTTTGTGTCCGTTTTCGTCTGCTTCGATGTGCTTCCAACCAGGGAAACCAGTTGAGTTAAGAGTGAAAACACGATCACGATAGTTGTCTCTTGCTGTTGGAGGAACGATACAGTTGGTTGTAAAGATAATAGGTCCGTTGAATGCAGCGAACTCTTCTCTTTGCTTCCACCATGCGTTTCCGTAGTTACCTACAAGGTGTTTGTATTTCTTTAGTTGTGGATAATAGTGTGCAGGGAGCATCTCTCCGTGTGTATATACATCCACTCCAGTGCCTTCAGTTTGCTTTAATAGCTCTTCAATGTCGTGCAAATCGTGTCCACTGATAAGGATTCCAGGGTTTTTACCAACGCCAATGTTCACCTTTGTGATTTCAGGATTACCATAAGAAGTGGTGTTTGCCTTGTCGAGAACAGCCATTGCGCTAACGCCTTTGCTACCAGTTTCGAGCACAATATTTAGTAATGTGTTCATATCTGCATTGGGATCGGCGATGGTTGCCAATGCTTTGTGTGATGAAGTTGTTCACCTCTTGGTCGGCATAACCAAGTCTTCCAGCGTGTTCTGCATAGCAGCCATACCCTTTAAGACCAAGAACTGTGAGCTCTTTTAATGAGCGAAGGTCTTCGTTTTTCATTGCGAAGAATGTTCTCTCAAAGCTTTCTGCATCGTAATCAGCTTTCTCTCGCCCCTAAGTAACTTCTTGATAGTCAGGGAAGTTGAATATTGTTTTGAGCAGCGATAGCCAATAATTTGCTTTTTAAGTGCAACACCTTTGTCTACTCTGCGAAGATAGATGCATCGTCGAAGTTAGCATTTGTGATGGTAGAGAACAATGAATCGATAACGAAACTGTCTACTCCTTCAACGCTTTGAACATTGTTTTTGACGCAAAAGATGCTCGATAGTAGAGACGCCTCCACAACTCCTAAAAAGCAAATCCATATAGTTTGAGGGTTGACGCTTCTTTGCCACAAAACTCCTTTAATGGTGCAAAGCCACACCCTTAGCTGTTTCTGACATTGGAAACAAAACATCTTATTTTCCATAATCTTTTTGTATAATTTTAATCTTGTTGGGTGCAAAATTAGGGGCTAAAAACCCCAAAGAGTAACAATTGTTACTTTGGGGCTATAAAAAGTTAACTTTTCGATGCTTTTTCGTTGCAAAGTCCCTGCAACAAAGAACTACCTATTATATATAAAGAGGTGTTGTGAGGGCTTTGGTGGTGGTATTTATCAGAAGAGCACAAAGATTGTGTAAAAGAGCTTAGTGAAACAAAAGGGTGCACTCGAATGAACGAAATGCACCCCTATATCTGTTTTATAGATGTTTTAAAACAAAAACCGAGTTTATTTTGCGTTTAAGCAAAAAGCAACGTTAGTATTGTTAGTGTTTAGTCTGTTCCAAAGGGTGGAATTCTACAATACTTTCACGGCCTGTTGCGGGCATCTTTAAGATGCTATATTTTAGATAACGTGCCTGTAGGACTGCTTTAAAAAGTGTGATGTTTTGATAGCCTCCACTTGATTTTAGAGTGCTTAACGATTTGCATGTTACATTGTCTTGCGAAAGCGACGACCTCCACTTCTTGGGGCGCATAGTGATTGCTTGTCCACGACCAAGAGGTGGTGTTAACACCCGTTATGGTTTGATACTACCAAGATCTACTCGTTATTGTGAAGCCTTGTCCACTGCGTGCAACATCTGTCCAATAGTTTCCATCAATTAAATTATCACCCAGAATTTTCGGCTCCTTCACTCAATGTAATAGTCCAAGAGGTACGATCTAACACGTCATTCACCTTTGGTTCGTCCATTATCATAGATTGCAAGGCTCCTTTTCAACCTTTGCTGTGAGATTGTTGAGCGTTGTCATGGGCGAAATGAGGGTGTTGGGTTGGGTCGTTTCGATGCTTTTAGGGCACATCGAGACGACAAACTAACCTTTTTGCTCGTTTGTTTTAGCTCGCTAAGGTTGTGTTGCTACATGTGAAAGGTGTCGGAATGTTTACTCGCCTGCTTTTGCATAACAATTTGCGAAACATCAACTTTTTGCCCTTATTGTCTTATAGCTCCAATCCTATGATTAGATGCGTTGGCATCACGAAGTTCGATGTTTACATGCACATCTTGGCTGGTTGGCTTTTGTGTTTTAGCCACAAAGGCATGTTAACTCGCCTGAAAGACCTTCTTCAGGAATGAGTTAATGAGAAGGTTTTGGGCGATGGAGTTAAATAATCTAATCGTTGCAGATAAACATAAGTGGCAGTCCACTCGTCTTCTGCTAGTGTTGTTTTCGCTGTGCAACCACATAATAGTAGTAGGCTTGCTAGGCATAGCTACCTATTTGAAGTAGGTTATATTTGTGTTTCATAACTTTTTGTTTTATTTCCAATCGAGTATGTTCATCTGTTGACTTTATTCCTTCAACCCAAGTAGGTGTTTGAGTTGCGGTGATGGTGTGTCCTTTGGCTGTTTGCATCGTGGAACACATTGCCCGTTCCTTCATTAAATCTCCAATAAGCTTCTAAAGCCTTTTTGCTTTTTGGACTTACTGTTGATTGGCTCTTTTGTATTTTGTGTTTCGGTTGCGACAAACTGACCAAACACGGGCTTCGGTGATTAGAATTTTGCAGTGTCCCCAACGGCTATAAGGATCATCTCCTTTGGTGAACCATTTAAATTGTTTAAAGGAGGTGCTACCAGCAGGGATGTCTTTAACACCAGCAAAGGCTCCATTGATATACAAACGATAGTGAGAACCATCACAAGTGAGTGCCAAGTGTTGCCATTTGTTTGGCTCGAAAGAGAAAGAAGGAGTTCATATAAATGCGGTTTCTACCCACAATTTGCCAAAAGTGCGCCTTGTCCTCCATTGTCGCTTTGAGGATCTTCGAAACGAAGCAACACAAAAGTTGCTTTCTCCAGGTCCGCTGTTAACAAAAACGGCACGATCTCGGTCGCCAGTGTCGCTCACTTGGAACTTCACTTCTATGGTATGATTCGTTAAATGTTTCGTCTCCCTTAGGCATTGCGGCCTCTAACATCGAGTGCACCAGTGAACTGAGGAAGTGATGAAGTGACAATTGCTTCGGTTGTAATGACGAACAGAACCCTGTCTTTAGGCATTGCAGGAATGTCGCTGTCTTCGCTAATAAGACGAACGAGATGGCGACAGCTTTTCGCCTATCATAACGTATGTTAGCGGCATGATGTTGATCTTTACAGGGTCGACAGAGTATTGTCCTTTAGGATAACAACCTCTGAGGCATTGTGAAGGCGCTGTCGGAAGTGTTATAGCTTGTTCCTTGCTGTTCGTTATATTGATTGAGCAAGGCAGTATCTACCACAAGTTTAAGCTTGCAGTCATGCATGTGTTGCCATTGTAGAGAGGCATGGAGTTATTTCGCTGTTTGCACCATCGTCGGTGATAATCACTTTTTGCACTCGATGAAGTGCGGCTCTCGTTGATGAAAGCACTGTTGTTTAGCGTTTTGTAATCTGCATCATTGCATGATATAAACAATATCAGATTACATAAAAGCATGTATCAAGATTAGTTTTCATCATCTTTTAAAATTCATTTTAAAATGATATGAGCTATTTCTTTTGCTGCCAAAGCAGAACAAAGAGCCCACCATAAGTTTTATTTTCTTATCTCACTGTGGGTTTTGAGCCTGAATGGCGTCCGTAGGTATTTATAAGCAGGCGTATTTACTGCTTCTGCCGTCGATGCGATAGGCTCCAAATCCGCCTTCATCTCTTTTGTAGGTTGCTTAACAGGCAAAACCTTCTAATGAACGATAAGAGTTGAGCGTCCATCACGTGTAGAAAAGTGATAACCACCATTTAAACAATCGATGGCACTCTCTAAGTTTTCGGTCATTTCATAACGATTTGTGATTTCTTCTTCAGTCATAACCGATTTAAATTTGTTGATACCTGTTTAAACGGCCATCCCGAAATTGTCCCCTCTTTAGCAAAAGTAGGCTTGTATCACATAATAAGACTGATATAAGGTGCTGTTTCGCGTTTAAGGTTTGTGGTTCGCCATCTACAAGAGACAATTTCTCAGGATGTGGCGACTTGGGTCCTATGCTTTTAGCCAGCTCGGTGATGAAGACATGCATCAAATCGTTGTTGCTTGCCAGCTTTCGCTCCATGCCGATTTGGTTCAGTCGATATCAAATCGTCACTTAGTTATATTTTGTTGAGCGTGTCTACAGTAGCATTGGCATATTTTCAGACAACCTCTTTGCTTGCTTTTTAACTGTCGCCATCTTCGCAGAACTTATTTCAGAGTGGCTTCATCGATATCGTGTTCTTTTGGCGTTGCATGTTGTCCCCACATCGATGTAAAGCTGCTGAAAAGAACCTTTCGTTCCTGACTTTTTGAACGAACTCGGATCCTTTTTGTCCTTCCGACAAGTTAGTGGAGTTGTCCCAGGTGAAACAACATCCATAGAATCGGGAAGACCTGCCAACATATTGGTTGTAGAAGCGCCTGGATTGCTCCAACCTCAAACCAACCGAACTGATATAGAATGCTTGGTTTAACCAGTCTCTTGAGTGCTGGTAGTAGGTTTCTTTTCTTTTGCAATCTGTAATTAGAATATTTTTGTCATTTGAACTGCCTCTGCATCAGTCCAATCACTACACATAAACGCCACTAAAGAGCAGCTAAACAATGATAGTGCTTTTTAAAATATTGTGCATAATATATATTGTTATTCGTTTTATAAATTAGAATGATTAGATGAAAACTGCAACATTTTGGTTGCTTTTATTATATAATGTTTAGTAGCAAGGCAAGTCTGTAGCCTCGATTATCTTCACCATTCAACAATTTTATTGCATTTTTTGATAGTTTTGCTGACTAAGTCTTTTTCTGTGTCAGGATAGTAGCAACGGCAGATCCTCGCATCGTATTTGTTATCACTTGAGAGTTTTAAATTTGTCGATCAGAGGAGCCAGATTCGAGGAATCCTGTGCGTCGATATTGGCCCCATGCTTCGAGTCCCATAGGGTACACTGCAATCCATTTTGTGTGATAATGCGTTTCTAAAGTTTTGATCGATTGCCATCAGCATCCCATTGAATTTTCAAACCTTTGTGTTGCGTTGATAGTTATATTTTTGATCACGAGGGTCGTTTTGAATGTCCGTCAGGTGTTGCCGTGTTATTATTGATATAGGTTTTGTATTGCATTGGCATCTAGCATATGTTGTTCCATGAAAGTTTTATTCCTTCTTTATAAAACGCCTATGAGTTCCACGACGTTCCATCCTTTCCATCGCATTCTGCTTTTAAGAAGGCCACTCGGCAGCAACACAAATGGGAAGGGTGATGTTGTTTTGAAATTTTGGCAAACGAATAGTTTGCTACATCTTGCCTTTTTGGAAAGCGCGCGCCAGTGCGCATGCCAATATAACGGTGTGATCGAATGCCGATGTGGTGAAATAAAGCATCACGACGGGGGTCGTTATAGCCATTCATATAATCGACAATCGAAGAACTTGCACGAAGATCTCCCCAGCCTGTTGAGGGCCAATTAGATATGGGTTTCCTGCACTCCAGGGCGACATTAAAGCATCTATTGGTTAGCATCTATCAATCCTGCAGGGCTCATACAAATTTCTTCTGCGGCTGTTTTGTCCATTCTCACTGCTGCGTAGTGCAACAGAGTTGACTAAGCGTGCCCATTTGCTGTAATCGCCTTCGTAAAGCAAATCGTTTGCCGCCAAAGGACGTGATGAAGGATTTGTTTGCTATATTGATATAATGTGTTGGCTGCTGCTGTTAGGTCGGAAATGATGTGTCATCAAAACATCTTCACCGACTCATCGCTGATGTTGAATTTACCATTTGCATACTACTACCTGGTATTGGGCCATAACAATCGCATACTCTCATAAAGCTGCTAGCAGCTTTAATAGGGTTGCCATAGCCCAGAAATGTCCTGACTTGTTAGTGGCTTCTTCTATGCTATAAAGGTTTACAAGTCCTTTAAAAGGAGTGTTAAACGGAATAGCATTCCATCCTTCCGAAGCATTAAAGGTATCGAAATTTTCGGTCCACACTCCCATCGGTTCAGGCAGGTCATATAACCGCCTAATGCCACCATTTGGTCTATCATCCTGCGAATTGTTTTGCTGACAAACATCAAAGGCTCCATCATTTGCAGGAAGAAGCACCGAAGGTGCACCTTTATACACTATATTGTTCGTGTTATACTCTTCAAAGTTGTCTGTGCACTAGCATGAAGTGTAAGAAAGAGTGCTATTATTTTACTTATATTTTCATAAAAGAATCTTTGTCGTTTTAGAGATTGAACTTTAGCATTAAAACCAATGTTTCGAGTAGAAGGTTGCATAAAATAGGTCTGCCCCTTGATAGAAGTTACTACTTGTTGAAGCCGATAATTTCGGGATCGAATGGGCTTTACAATATATCATCAAAGGTTTCTTGCAAGTAGTCCTACAGATAAATTCAACTTGTTATGGAACCATTTCTTAGGAAAATCATAGCTCAAACTCAATTCTTGAGGCGCACATTAGTAGCACTATAAGTAATAAGTGCCGTAACCTCCTTCTGCTGTAGATATTGTTTGATAGTATTTCTTAGCATCAATCTTTCGCATAATTAATGGGAACACCGCCATTGTTGCGTCGCATCTGCAGAAACTTGCGATCCTCCATAATAGTCTAAAAATACCCCTGTATTTCGAGTAAACCAATCCACCAACACGTGCAGAAACAACAAAACCAAGTGTAAGTCCTTGATAAGAAATAGAGTTGTTTCCAGCCCATATTGTAATTAGGAGCTAATCTTTAGCCTTTTCAAGCCTGTTTCTTGCATACTTAAATTGCCCGAAGAAGGATCGATAGCAATGTTTCCATTAGGATCTCTCTTCAATTCGTGCTATATAGATATCGCTCATGGTGCCACCTTCACGTAGAATAACTTGAGGAGCAACAGAGCTTGCGCCCAAATAGGCTTTTTGAATTTCAGGAATACCCTCGCTTTGACACTTGCTTTTGATAATTCTTTAATTCTATTTTGGTTTTAATGTAGGTGGTCGATGCAACGCCAACTTTTCCGAATGTGTTGCGATAGCCCCAATGTTAGCTCTATACCTGGTTTTGTACGTTTTTCCGCTTTGCACAATTTTGTTCAGAATACAACGAAGATGTACTTGTTTTGCCATAAATGGTTTGTTGTAGGTGTTCGAGCGATATAGGGTTACATCTAAATTAATGGTGTTATTTAAGAATTTAGAGTTCAATCCAAGTTCCGACGTGTGTTCTCGGGTTTCATGTGCTCTAGTAAGAGCGATATTAGACTTCTCCACAAATGGGTTTTTGGTTATTGAGAATGAAGCATGGATTAGCCAAAGAAACGATCAAAAGCCGAAGCAACATCAGGAATCAGGGTCGCATACAAAAGTAATCCACTTTAGGAAGCTTAACCATGTTAGAAATTACAGCCAAAAACGCCCACAGAAGGATAGAAGAATGACGACTGATCAGAATAAGCTAACTGCGAAGCAGTCTTTTCTGCCCGTAACTGTTAAGTAAAGCATATCTTTATGCCCAGTTCCACCGATCAAATATCGATTGAGTTTGGTCATGCCAGCCCTCTTGAATGGTTTTATACTTATTCGAATAGTTAATGTTGTTCATCGCAAAGAAGTTTGGTAGCAACAAATTACCTGTTTCATCCTGCAGCCCTCAAAACACTTGATCTTTAATCGAGTACCCAATGCGTTTGCCATTGAGATTATAATCCTGTCAAAACGTTTGTTGATGTTAACCATGCCATCACCATATGTTGTTCGGTCGTGTTGTGCTTTGGTCTCCGTAGCCTCCATTCGCATCCGAAATGGTTAAAAGTCGAAGCATACCCTTATTTAACAAACGATATTCTGAGGTTATCACTCCTACACGTCAGTAACATTTAGCCAATCGAGCGCATCCCATGCAGAAGCATTCAACATACTACGATGTTTGTCGGTGGTGCGTGTCATTCGTGAATCAATAAAGTTTTGCAACGAGTGCACTTCTCCACTGGGCCAATATTGTGTCAATGAGCCCAAAATAGGGTCCCAACGCTCCAAATTACGAATTTCATCAAGTGATCTCCTCGTGGAGCAGTAAAGCAGGCAAAGGGTTGTTGTATTTACCTGAGAACCATAGTTAGCATCTCTGAACGATATAGTTTTTACGTCTAACAACAATTTATCGTTAAGGAACGATGTTGTGTTGCGTCTGTGAAATTATAACGTGAATAAGTGTTTTCTAAAACAATACCTTTGCATGTTTGTAGTAGAAACCGATATAGAGGTTTGATTTTTGTTATTTGCCAGTTGATAAGCGACGCAGAATTAATGATGTATAGAGCCTGTGTTAGAAGAAAAGGATTTGGCAATGTCGAGAATTGCCGTTTGTGGGCTTCCCAGCTCATTAGCCGAGAAACTGTGCCATAGCTGTTTTTGAGTTTTGGCAAGAAGGTAGCATTGCGAGACGTGCTTACTATTGCTCACCCGTAAACCGTTGCTTCGTCTCTTTTACTTTCACGCTTGGTCAGCTAATAATCACATCACCTTTATTGGCAGCGTCTGCTTCCATATAAAAGAGCTGCAGCCGATGTACCCGCAATAACATGTTTACACTCTCCGTATCTTCAGGGTTTATGTCGCCCGAACTCTCCGAGACCCATCGGTGCTGGAGTAGGCTCCTTCGCCTCCACCAAAAGAGTGATTAGCACATCGAGTACCACCGGTCATGTACACTAAGCAAAACGTTGTTGCTTTTTCGAGTAGACTCCTGTACCACGCATCACCACTACTCGCTCTAGCACTTCCTGCTCCACCTGCACCAGCATTGCGGAACACCAGCCACCTGGGCCCCACCAACGGAGTTAACAAAGTTGGCGTCCGTTGCGTGTAGTGTAAGCTCTTGCCGGCACACTGCACGTTGTAGCTCAGTAGCTCTGCTCGCTTTAATCACGCAATGCCGTCCACCACTACGCTCTGAGTCTATTGCGAGGTGCATCCTTTTGCTAAAACAATGTTTGAACCACCCGCTTCCCATCATGTTTCTACCTCTTGAGTAAGCCAGCATTACCAGTATAGCTCACTAAAAGGGTTGCACCTTTAGGAACTGGTTAACGAGAACTCGCCATCTGCATCTATTTATGGCGGCACCATTGGTAGCAGCTTTTCCCGCCTTTTTATGCGAATTAGTTGCACCAATAACAGGCTCGCCTGTTTCTGCTCCAAGCAACTCTTCCTGCTGCCTAACATCACTGTTAGACTGTGGCAGCCTCTGTGTTCTCTAAAGCTGTTACATTTTGGACTAAGATCCATTGAACTTCTACCTAAAAGATGAGTCAGGAGTTGGCAGGTGCACTTGCAAAGTGACTTTCTAAACAGCAGCAGGAATGAGAAAAACACTTACTGGGAGAAAATTTTTCCTGTTTTCATTTATTTATAGATTTATTAATGCTCTGTTCGACATAAGACCTCGATAAAACGATATCGAGAGCTTCATTTTATTGTATAGCTATTGATTGTTTAGCCGTTTAGGTTTTATCAATGCAAATATATATAATGATTTTGTAAAGGTTTATTTTCTATACACTGTTTAACATTAATAGGGTAAAACTAAATACAAATTTAATGAAAAGGAGTGGATATAGTTATTATGGGACCCAATGAAGCCTATTGAAAGCTACTGTTTGACTCCTGAGCTTTTCAACAAAAGCTTTTTCCACAAAAAGAGCATCATTAAGTTAGAGATTGAGCACAACCCCAACTCAACAAAAGAGGTGCGGCGTGTGAGGTAAAGACGAGCACTTCGTTTGCAGTGCCGAGCGTGAAGAGCAGTTTGCCTGCCTTTTATCTTCAGAATGAAACTCGAAACCTTCAAAATCAGAAGTCTTTAACTGGTCGATGTGTTTTACATCTGTTCTCAATGATATATCTTGTCATCGTTCCTCAGCACATCTTTGCACTACACAACAATGCTTTTTAGCTCCATCTTTTTGTGCACTATGAACTCGGCTAGGTAAACCTTTATCGCCCTAGTAACCCTTCCAGTCGACAAACGTTTCAGCCACTGGCAAGATACACAAGTATGCCGTCGTCTTGCTTCACAGAGTCGATTAAACAATCGGTAAGCAGAGGTTTCCAATAGTCGAACATCGACTGGTTGTTATTCGGTAGTATCCCACATTTCTCGAGTCGGTAGTTCTTAATGCCGTCGCATGGGCAAAAGGACCATATAAGAACGAGGTGATCCACAGGTGTTTCTGAGCGAAATTCATCTGTCGAGAACGACTGCGCATTTAAATACTTATATGCAATGCCCGAATAAGCCAAAACCGCTGGGAGCGTGGTTTGAGGAGCATGAAATCGTTGTAGCGCATTTTGTTGATTGCCCCAACTGAGCGTTTGATTTTGAGCATGCTCGGCAGCTCTTTCTGCCGAATAAGCAGCCATTTCACGAGCATTGTTGATATGGCTTGCGAAAGAGGGGTTCAGTTTGTTGAAATTTTAGCACACTCGGCTTGGGACTATCATGTCTTTAGCACACGACGTATTTTGCATATAAAAAGAATTGCTTTGGGGTTTATTAAAAGGCAAAGATAGTGTTTTTCTGTTAAAACGAGAGCGTCTCTGAAAAATTTAATCGTACTTTTTGCGTTGCTAATATCAACGCTATTGAGTGCCAATGTCACCGATATTGCACATCAAAAGCAATAACATTGCGTAAAAGCATTGCATTTCTCACTCACTTAAGAAACTGATTATAAATCAAATCATTCAAACACTTCACCGACAACGATGCCTATACCTTCAGTTGTCAATATTATGTACTTCAGAAATACCCTCGTGCTGAAGTAGAATACACCTTCTTTGATAGAAACAAACAGTGTATCCAAAAGGTTTCGACCAACTGGTTCAAGAGCAAATCAACTTGATGCCCGAACGTGATATTACCAAGAGGATACATTTTATGCAAGAAAAGATGTATCACTGCCCAAGTGGTTCTTTACTTTTGCGAGGGCTATCGCTTTTAAGCCCTAATGAAGTGATGATAAGTCAAGACGAAGAAGGACATCTTGCTATCTCTATTCGAGGCAAGTGGTATTCTACCATTATGTGGGAGATGCCTATCTTAACCATTGTTTCGGAATTGATGCACACCCTTTTGGGCGACATTGAGCGTTATGATGCGCAAAGAGAGGAGCAAAGAGCACGTGAAAAGGCTGTTGAAATTTTTTCGAATGGCTTGGTGTTGAGCGATGTGGGCACTGAAGACGCTTGTCGTTTGCACATCACGACATGGTGGTTCGTGTGTTGAAAGAGGTGTATCAAGAGAAAGAGTACTACCGATGCCGACGGCTTTCATGCGTGGACGGGTGATTAGTGGGCACAAAGTAGTGTCTACTTTTACAGTGAAACATCAACTCACCCCATTGAACAATGAGTCATCAAATCATCGAATTTGAAGAAAAATGCTGAGCGGGAGTGTTCGAATGTAACTTTAACGTGATGCGCAAATTTAGCGACGTTTACGACGGAGATAATGTGTATTTATCTACGATTGTTTTGGCGATAAGGTGTTCTTCAACAACCTTTCGAAAGCGTATGGCTATATGTTTACGGGCTTGCGTGTAGACAGTGGCGTGGAAGAAGAGCAAGTTGAAAAGATTATCTCAAATACAAACACTGGGAATCAATCCTCAAACCAACAAGTGGTGTTTAGTAATGGATTGAACACAAGCGAGCAATTGGAATTCACAAGTATGTCGACGGCAGAATGCGAGACAGTTATGGTATTGGAACATTCTTAACATGCGATGGAGAACGCTAATTCGATGAATATCGTGGTGAAATTGACTCAATGTCGCATCACTGAGAATCGTAGCATAGCACGATTGTGTAAAGCTTTTCGAACGACAAAGGTAAGACACTTGGTAACCTCGAGAAATGCGCTTACTTGCTTAAAAATGATTAAATAGAATAGTTGGCGAGCTTTGGGTCGTGCTTTTCGTTCTCATTCAGATAAAAAACACGACACTAAAGGCTTTTTCGTTCTCCTTTATACAGACTGGATAAATGCCTGCACCGCCCATCTCATAGATGCAAAATAAACTACAATCTTTATATCGTCGCACGCTCTTTTGAAAGATAAGAGGGTGCGATTTTTTCTTTGATCACAACTAAAATGAAAACCAAAAGAGAACTGCCACTTATGCTCCACAACAACGCCTTTGAGTGATAAAACACAAAAACAATGGTTCTTTCTCTTGTAAACTCTCCTTTACGCTAACTTTTGTAGGCAAAAAGAAAATCATAAATAAGAATTAGATGTCATTAAAATGCGGTATAGTTGGACTTCCAAACGTTGGTAAGTCAACTCTTTTTAACTGTTTATCGAGCGCAAAAGCGCAAGCAGCAAACTTCCCTTTCTGCAACAATTGAACCCAATGTAGGTAGATACCGTTCCTGATGAACGACTAACAAAGCTTGCAGAGATCGTTAATCCAGGCAGAATTGTTCCTGCTACATGCGAAATTGTAGACATTGCAGGACTTGTTAAGGGTGCATCTAAAGGCGAAGGACTTGGTAATAAGTTCTTAGGTAACATCAGAGAAACAGATGCAATTAATCATGTTCTTCGTTGTTTTGAAGACGAAAACATTACACACGTAGACGAAACCATTGATCCTGTGCGTGATAAAGAGATTATTGACACCGAACTTCAATTGAAAGACCTCGAAACGGTCGACAATCGTTTGGCTAAAGAACAAAAGATTGCAGCCGCAGGAAATAAAGATGCTAAGGTGATGGTTACTGTTTTGCAAGCTTATAAAGAGGTTCTTGAACAAGGACTCAATGCAAGAACGGTGCAATTCGAAAGCAAAGAGGAAATACAAAGCAGCGCACGACTTGTTCCTTCTCACTCTAAACCTGTGCTATACGTTTGCAACGTAGACGAAACAGCAGCGAAAGAGGGTAATGAGTTCACTCAAAAAATAGCTGAAATAGCTGCTACTGAGGGCGCAGAGGTATTGGTTATCGCTGCCAAAACCGAAGAGGATATCGCCTCATTAGATAGCTATGAAGACAAACAAATGTTCCTTGAAGAGCTCGGTTTGACCGAATCGGGAGTGAATAGATTGATTAAAAAGGCTTATTCGCTATTGAACTTGGAAACATTTATCACTGCTGGAGAAATGGAAGTGAAGGCTTGGACCTACCAAAAGGGCTGGAAAGCTCCTCAATGTGCAGGCGTTATTCACACCGATTTCGAGAAAGGTTTTATCCGTGCAGAGGTCATTAAGTATGCAGATTACATTCAATACGGCTCTGAAGCAGCTGTTCGTGAGGCTGGAAAGCTTGGTATTGAAGGTAAAGAATATGTGGTGCAAGATGGCGATATTATGCACTTTAGATTTAACATGTAACGCAATCAACTAATACGCATAGCGTCTTCATCAACCCAAAGCGGTGTGTTGAGGGGCTATGCGACTTTTATTTTATACAACAACGGGTGCAAAACAAATGCCCTTCAACATCAACTTATTATGCTAAACACTATCCTTTATATTGTTTGGAACCCCAACGTAGAGTTGTTTAGAATTGGTTCTTTAGCCATTAGATGGTACTCTTTAGTGCTGGCTTCTTGGTCTTTTTATTCGCTTATCTCATCGTGAAAAAGTTCTATAACGACCAAAAATCAAGGAAGAATACTTCGATCCGCTCTTTCTTTATTGCTTCTTTTGGCATCTTGTTGGGCGCACGTTTGGGCCATTGTCTATTCTATCAGCCCGATTATTTCTTGAGTTCGTTTCAGCATTTCGTTGAGATTTTAGTACCAATAAAGTTCTTACCGTGAGGTATGCACTTTACGGGTTACGAAGGCTTAGCTCTCATGGCGGAACGCTGGGCTTAATGATTGCACTCTACCTGTATTACAAACGCACTCACGTTAATCTTTGGCGTGTACTCGATAACATTGCCATCGCAACACCAGTGACAGCGTGTTTCATTCGCTTAGGTAATTTGATGAATTCTGAAATTATTGGTAACGTAACCGATGTGCCTTGGGCTTTCATCTTTGAGCGTGTTGACATGCAACCACGTCACCCTGGTCAGCTATATGAGGCCATTGTATCTTCTTTTCGCTAGTATTTCTATAAGAAAAGCCTCAAAAAGTGGGTTCGGCTCTTCTTTGGCTTGTTTAACCCTCATTTTTCACCTTCCGTTTCTTTATAGAATACACCAAAGAGGTGCAGGTGAGCTTTGAGTCGGGAATGCTTTTCAATATGCAATACTTACAAGTGTGCCCTTTATCATCATCGGAGTGGCATGTATGGTGGGCGGAAAGTGGCTCAAAAAGTTAGGAGCAGAATCGTAACACGAACGCATTTTATAACGATATAGAATTAAAAGCGAGATAGTTTGTGCGACCTACTCTGCCGAATTACTATCAATAAGAGGCATCTAAACAGAAAGGAACAGATCGCATAATAGGAATCATAGTGGTGCTCTAATTCTCATTTATTTCTTTCTGCTAAAGAGAATCTGCCCTAATATAGGTCCTTATGAAATATTTCCTTGTTCTCTTTGTTAACTTGTAGGGTGAGTCTCTAAAACAGAGTTATACTTTGTTTTCTTGTCAAAAGAAAACCGAAATTCTCCTCGTCAGAATTACCCTGTCCAGTACATTGTGTCCCTTTTGCTGAGCCTGTATAGCAGTATGCTCATAATTTCTTCTTCTTATTCACCCTATTTCTTTTGCGTGAAGGCATTTTATTTAGCGCCTGACATCAAGTCGGAGTCAGCGCAAATCTGCCGTAGTCGGTTGACTTTCTTGCTGAAACGTCTTTGGTGTGCCTCCACAACCCCACGTGGGACTGCTGCACTGCTTTTCGTGAGTCGAGATATCGTTTGTCCCATTTCTTCCAAAGCGTAGTTGTTCACTGAAGCGGAGGCTTAGATGGTGGGATACATATCTATTTGACCCATCACTCATTATAACGCATGCCCTTTGGCGGGTTAAGAACGATGAAAGGAAGTGAACTGCTTTTCGCGTGGCGAGACGCCTGCCTACTCACCAGCAGCAGATTGACATAGAGTAGCTACGCTGGTCAAGCGCAAGTCCTTCGTGATCTCCTGTAATCACAACGAGGCGACATTTTCGTAGTGATCGGTCGCTCTTTCAACAGCCCGCAATGCATGCCAGATTGCCTTGTCAGTGGGGTGCGTAGTTGCATAGTCGTCACGCGGCTCTTTCAGGATGAAATCGCCCTTAAAATGAGATTTGTTGGAGTGCTTTCAGGGCGTTTAAAAGGACGGTGTGACCCGAGTAGGTGGCGAGATCGAAGCTGACAGTTTGTTGCTGCCTCACCTCGCACCATCACTCTTGATTTTCTCTACCGGTTGTTTCACAAACGACACGTCGCTCGAAACTGCTTTCTCCAGAGCCCACTTTCTCGCTCCACCACGCAGCTGTCTTTACTGAATATGGTACCATTGCAGGCTGCGAAAACTGGCCACCATTCCTTGTTCCATGTCACCCTCTTTGTCGACAGTTAAGAGCGTAGCATTGTGCTGCTGCCCTCAGTAACCGCCTTTGGTAAAGGGCGTAAAAGTTGTATGTGCAGAGAACAGCATAGCAAACTACTGGCACCGGGCACGCTTATGCCCGCATTTAAAAGGAGCTGACCAGTCGATTAGCGCTTCCGCCCTTGCCTGTGCGTACAGAACGCTGGGAGCATGTAGGCGCAGTGAAGTCTTTTAAAGTTGGTTGACTGACGTGCGGTGTGAGGTTCTTTTCCTCCACTTTGCGCGCTCCAAAACCCAGCTGCAGGCTGACGCTCACGCACAAGATAAACTCTACCACGTTGGCAGGCGTTGACTTAGGCTGTCGGTTTGAGGGTAAAAAGTCGGGCTGTTGAGCAAACCAATCATCAATTTCTTTCTGCATTTCAGGTGTAAACTCCTCCTTACTTTTGAAGTGCTTCGTTCAACAAACAACCGCTAATGGTATACATTGGCACCGTGCAGGTGTAGTGGTTGGCGTCTTGCAACTTGTTGAAAGCCTTGTTTAAGCCACCCTTTGTAAAGACAAGCACCATAGAGATGCAGGCGAAAACAAAGTCCATGCGCCATAAACACGGTTAAAACGAAGTCTTTTGTGCTTTCCTTTTTCCTCGTGAAGCCGTGAGATCATCGCCCAATGGTTGTTAATGGGAAGAGAAGATCAATCCATCGCATCGAATCTACAACGCTTGGCATAAAGTCGGATAGGTTTCCAGCCAATGCATAGCTATCTAATGGAATGATAGAATTATAGGTTCGGCTATACATCAAGTTACAAACCAAGGCCGCATCGATGAGCAAGAGCACCAACAATTGTAGTCGGTTGCTTCGTGCAAGATGTAGGAGCAACCAAAATAAAGGTTGCTAAGATGGTGTTGATGTAGGTTTCGGTAAGAAAAAGCCGTGAAGGTGGTTTGATAGCACCATATAATGTTGAAAAGCATTATTTTGATGAAGGTAACGGCAGCGTAGAAGCATGCTGTTGACGTCCACATAGTGGAAGGAAAAGACGCTTGAATAATCTTTCATCTCTAAATCGATTAAATCTTATCGTTATTCTTTTCGAGCGATTGAGTGCTCTGAAAGCAGTTTCATCTTATCAATGCAAAAATAGAAAAATAGAATGAAACGGCAAAAAATATACTTTCTTTTCCTATTTGTTGCCCCACTTTGTTGTAGTTGGCCTCGCTTTGTAGATAAGCGTTGAACGGTGGGTGCGCAAAAGCGTTGCTATTGAGGGCAAAAAGCAGTGAGATTGGGGCGTAATTGCATTGTTTTGGGTGGAGAAACGCATTCCTTTGCTTTTCGGTGGTGCATACTTGCGCTGTGAGTGCTTTCTCTTTTGCCGTGAAAGGGTAATTGTTCATTGAACCTATTACTGCCCTCTTTTGATGTTTTGAGGCGTTAGAGGGAAAAAATGACAACAAAAATCTATGTTGATAGTGGGCAATGTATCTTTCAAGTGTATATAGTTTCTCCCCCACTGCATGGGTATATACAATAAAAAAGGACGCCAATTGACGTCCTTTTTAATTTTCTTCTACTCCTTACCTGCAAATGCAGCTTCTTCAGCAGCAGCAATAATTTCTTCTTGTGTGGGTTCTTTTGGATTGGCAGTGATATCCGATAAAGTCGAATTCGTCAATCCTTTCATCTCCACAACCTCTTCTTTTGGTTTTCCAGTAGTAGTAATTACTGTTGTTTCTAAGGTTCGTCTTGAGCAGGTTGAGTTGTGTTTTTAGTGCTTTCTACGGTTTGTTCTTGGGCAGTTTTCTTTGTTCTGCTCTGCTTCTTGTCGTTTTTCTTGGCTTCAAAGGTGCATCCACAGAAACGAGTATTCTTCTTAATATATTCTAATGTTTCTTCTGATGCGAGCTGTTGGCTCTCCTTCTTACTGAAACCCGATGCCGAATTACACTTAATTCCCTCGATCACCACGCAGTATTTAAATACAGGGTTGCCTCTCATCATCTTTCTTTTGTTCTAACTAGTTGAATGCAATGTTCATCTTGTTCTTTTGCGCTCATTCGATAAGTCGGCTCTTAAAGTTCACTTCTTTATGAGCCACTGTGTCGATGTTGACCATCTTTGTTAAGATTTTCTTTGCATAGCGCATGCAAAGGTTATAACCTCTGTCTAAATAAAGCGCTCCTATGAGTGCTTCGAAGGCGTTTCCAGCCATGTAACTGTTGTGAGAAAAGTTGCGACCACTTGAATAAATGAGTCGAGAAAGACCAATCTCTGGGCTATTTTGTTGAGTGTTTCTCTTTGAACAAGCTTACTTCGGGTGTTGGTTAGAAAGCCTTCACGTTTTCCAGGGAAGTGTTTATATACGATATCTCCGACTATTGCGTCGAGAATGGCATCGCCTAAGAATTCTAATCGCTCGTTGTTTACGGGTTTTCCCTTTTTGTTTTTAAAAGTGAATACTCTTGTGGCTCAACGCCATTTGATATAATTCTATGTTGCGAGGATAGAACCCAAGGATAGTATATAACGACAAATACAGCTCCTTTTCCTTGCGGAATGGGAGCTTTATTCTATCCATGAAATTACTATTCAGCATATTTCTTGAATACTACACATGCGTTATGGCCACCGAAACCGAATGTGTTGCTAAGCGCAGCACGCACTTCTCGCTTCTGAGCCTTGTTGAATGTGAAATTCATTTTGTAGTCGATGTTAGGATCATCGTCGCCCTCTTCGTGGTTAATTGTTGGAGGAACGATGTCGTTTTGCACTGCAAGAATGCACGCCATAGCCTCTACTGCACCAGCAGCACCAAGCAAGTGACCAGTCATTGACTTTGTTGAACTGATGTTAAGTTTATATGCATGGTCGCCAGAAAAGATCCTTAATAGCTTTCGCTTCCGATATATCTCCAACAGGAGTAGATGTTCCGTGTACGTTGATATAATCGATATCTTCTGGCTTCATGTGTGCATCTTCAAGCGCATTGCTCATTACAAGCTTCGCACCTAAGCCCTCTGGGTGACTCGCTGTGATGTGATGTGCATCGGCACTTGCGCCTTCTCCCACCATTTCAGCATAGATCTTAGCACCACGAGCCTTTGCATGTTCGAGCTCTTCTAATACAATACATGCGGCACCTTCACCCATAACGAATCCATCTCTACTTGCACTAAAGGGGCGAGAAGCGTGTTCTGGGTCGTCATTACGAGTAGATAGTGCGTGAAGTGCGTTGAAACCGCCTACTCCACATTCGCAAATTGCAGCCTCAGCACCACCACTTACCATTACATCGGCTTTGCCTAAGCGGATAAGGTTGAATGCATCAGCGAGCGCATTTGTTGATGATGCGCATGCAGAAGTGGTTGTATAGTTAGGTCCATGAAAGCCATATAGCATCGAAATTTGTCCTGATGCGATATCAGCGATCATCTTTGGGATAAAGAAAGGATTGAATTTAGGTCCTTCTTCTCTGCGAGTAGCATAGTTGGTAACCTCGTCTTCGAAGGTTTTAATACCACCAATACCCACGCCATACACAACGCCAATACGGTTAAGGTTTTCTTTTTCTAAATCAAAACCAGCGTCTTTAACTCCCTGCATTGCACTAATGATAGCCAATTGAGTGTATCTATCGAGCTTACGAGCTTCTTTGCGATCGATATACTCATTGATATTGAGGTCTTTAACCTCGCATGCAAAGGTGGTTTTGAATTTTTCTGTGTTGAAAGCTGTTATAGAAGCAGCCCACTTTTTACCGTTACTAGGTTGTTCCAAGTTTCTTCTGGAGTAGTTTCCAACGGGTGTTACGGCACCAAGTCCTGTAACAACAACTCTTTTTAAGTTCCATTTTTGTTATTGAATTTAAGTGGAGACCAAAAGTAATATAGAAGATCTAAAAAGTGAATTGACTCTACTTATGCTGTTTAATATACAAATAAGAGATAGATGATGAACAAGGAGAGATGATGCGAAAAGATTGTTACCCGAGGGCAAATCGCTTCATCTTTCTTTGTTCAAGTCTATCTCTTTATAGCTCAATTCTCAACTTTTTATAATTATTTTGAGTTTTCTTCTATGTAAGCGATTATGTCTCCTACAGTTGAAATTTTTCTGCTTTATCGTCTGGAATAGAGATATTAATTCTTTCAGAATTCCATAATAAGCTCAACAGTGTCAAGTGAGTCTGCACCATGTCGTTAGTGAAGCTTGCTTCAGCTAACTTCTGTTCATCTACACCAAGTTTATCAACGATAATAGCTTTACTTTTCTTCAATTGCTGACATAATTCTTTTGTTTTTAAATGTTTGTAATTAAATTTCTAAGTGAAAATCGCATGCAAAGAAACGACTTTTTATTTATTCAGCAAATATTTTTCTCAAAAACGACCTTTTTGCACAAAGGGGTGTTTGTGCATACTTTTTAGGTCTTTTGACGAGAAAAATGAGCCTGTTTTTCGTCCGATGCACTTTTGGGGTCGTTTGGGATGAAAATGAGCTCGTTTAATGCCCTCTTTTTGCTTTTTAAGTCCCTTTTCTTTCGCCTTTACACCTTTTATATATAAGAGAGATAAAGCAAAAAGAGAGAAAGGAGATAGATAGAGCAAGAATCACACAAGAGGTGGATATAAAAGCAATCGCTTTTTGAAGGATAAAAAGCAGTCTTATTACAGTTGAAAAAGCGTTGCTATTGAAAAGTTAAAAGTAATGCTATTGCAAAGCAGGCGAATAGACTTGCTTTGAAAAAGTGTTCTGACCTTCAGAATGAATGAATGAGAAAGGTGAGAAAGTGGCGTGAAAGTGGAAGAAGGGACAGGAAAAAGGAAGTGAAGTGGAAGGAACAAAACAGCAGAACTCTACCGACAATGTTGAAATGTTGAGATGAAAAGATGATGAGTTGAATACAGAATGCAGGCAAACTGACTGTGAAGACGGGGCAAGTGGATTGCGAAGAGCACTGATGAGGGGCTCACTTTGGCGAAAGAAGAAAGGCGGTAAACAGGCAACTAATCGAGTGGAAAACTGATGTAATGTCGCTTGCCATAGTTCTTCCAAAAACTTGTTTCTGTGCATCACAACAAGTCGTTCGCACCGTCAACATCAAAGTTTCTGGCTTTGGCATAGGTTCTGCCATGGCTCTAAAGATATCGGTAATGCCCCAAAAGACGTGCGAGAAATTGGCACAGTCTTCGTTGATATCTATCTGCTTAAACTCCATTCTGTTGATGTCGATCACAGCAAAGTGATATCCCTTGTCGTCCTATCCCAAAGAATATTACAGGCGAAAGTCTTTGCGCACACCCTTCGTTGGTGCATGTGCGCCGTGAAAGCCGCCAAAGCCTCGGCTTCTTTCAAAGGCTTCGCCATCCTGCGTTTGCCACCCATATCGTATAAATCATTGGTATAAGGGCATTTGATGTAGGCGTAATAAGTATATTGCAAGAGGTGCAAGCCGTTGCGTTCTTCGATATAAGCAACGCTCTGTGTAGTTTCTATTTGCTTTTCTTTGAGGATATATAGAAACTGAAAAGCCCTTAAACCTTTGGCTTTCGGATATTAAAAGAGTAGACAAGTAGATTGAGAAAACGAAGGGTTTTTGCGAAATCTCTTCACGTTAATCGTTTCGCCATTAGGGCGGGGTAAACGATTTAATGGTGTTGCGTCCGTCGTATATCCCACGCCCTCTTTGTCGAAGATAGAAGGAATAGAGGTTAAAACGCACGCATGTCTTCGTATTGTTCATCAATCATTATTTTGTGGCGCTATATCTTTTCGGGGTCTTATAATGGCTTGGTATAAGCAAATGTCTTATTTTTTCATCGACAAACGCTTGGTTTCGATGGTTTTAAGGTACTGTTGTTGCACCTGAGCTGCCACGTTATTGTTTTCAAATCGGGTGACATATTCACGGGCTTTTTGCGCTCTTTGGACTCTTTCTTCAGGATTGTCGAGCAGCTGCTTTCAATGCTGCTGCCATGCCTTCGACATCGTCTGGGTGCACAGAGTAGGCACGAGTCGCCTCCCCGCTTCTTCTAAACATGAACCCGTACAAGCCACAACACTCAATCCACATTGAATGGCTTCGATGATTGGAAGACCGAAACCTTCGTAGCGAGAAGGGTACACAAAGCAGGTGGCAAGCTGATAAATGCCCGCCAAATCGTCGTTGTTCACATTGTTCAAGATGTGCACTCTATCGCTAAGGTTGTGGTTCTTTGCCCACGCTTCAATCTCTTTAGTATAGGGAGTGTTGCGCCCTAACGTAACAAGATGCGGTGTCGTTAGACAGCAAGGGCAACGCCTTTACTGCCAAAGAACGTTCTTTTCGCTTTTCAATGGTGCCCACATTTAAAATGAATCTGTTGTGGCATTGAAAACTGTTGCGAATGGTTTGCAATTGATTGTCAGAGAGATGGGTCTGAAAAACGCTGTGATGCCGATTGACAAATCACGTCGATTCGCTCTTCAGGATAATGCCCAAAGTGCATGATATCGAATTTGGTTCGCTCGCTGATAGCAGATGATTCGGTCGGCTTTTTGGCAGGCTTAAACTTCCAGCGATAAATTGCCACGCCAATAGGGTTGTAAAATTCGGGATGACGAAGGAAAATAAGGTCGTGAATGCGTTACAACTGTTGCCGTAGTGGTGTGCTTTTATGCCGATAGGAAGCTCGCCCGATAAGCCGTGAAACAGGTCTATTGGATTGGCTTTGATTTGCTTTTGTGATGCCAAAAAGTGCGCCACAAGCTGCGGATAAGGCCGTTAGAGGCGTTTTGAGGATAGATGGCATGTGAACCTGATTGCTGTGGATTACCTGACTTCTAGCTGTTCATTTGCAAACGAAGGCGTGTAGAGGTAGCTTATCATTAGTTTCTAACAATGGAACTCAATGAGTTAATGAGGTTTCTTCCATAGCTTCCTAAGCCCGTGTTGTTATTCACTGTGACGCTAGCATCATATCCTATAATCATTGCTCATTGTTTTGGGTTTATAAACTACTAGGAACAACTCGCTACTTTTCTATTATAAATCTGCATCAAACTCTTCTTTGCGCCTTCCAACGCTTATGTGTCAAAGATAGAAATGTGGTTGATTTTAATTGATTGCTCGACACTTGAAGAACTGCTGAGTTCTCCAAGTTTCTGCCATGCTATTAGGGGTCTTTGTAATCAAACGGAATTCAAACACAGGTAACCTCGCTTCGGTCTGTTCATCTCTACGTAGTAAACAGCATTGTTCATCTTTTCGCATTATGCGCTCTGCTCCAGCGAAAACAGGCGTTTCGTGGTTTTAGGTAGCCAAAGATGAATGTTTTACACATCGAGGGGACTGGTCAGAGATATACCCAAACAAGCTTCTGATGCCCCTCTTTGCGATATTGAACGAGGTATCTGAGATCTCTGCCCTTAGGACTGCATCCCACCAACGCACGAACGAAGATCGATAAAGAGCTTGCTTCACGCCTTGTTTCTATGGGTTTTGTAAACAAGTCCAACCTTTTCTCTCTCTGAAGACTAATACCATACACGATGTCATTCCAATTGCAGTAATGTCCAATATTGCGGCGCAATCTGACTGTTTTAAAAACACGATTCAAGGTCTTCTGCATTGTGAATGGTGAGTCGTTTGCTCAGCTCTTCTTTGCTTATAGATAGCAGTTTCACCGATTCAATAAAAGTATCGGCAAACCATCGATAGAATTTTTCGTTCGATTTCTTTTTAGCTCTTCTTTCGACTTTTCGGGAAAGAAGACGGGTTGCTCTTCACCACATTTCTTCTGTATCGTAAGATGTAATAAATCAATGACGAAACCCATGTCCGATAGGGCGATAAAGCACCACATCGGTAATAGAGAAAAGGTGTAAAAGAAATGCAAACCAATCTATACATAATCTGTTTAAATAGCTTTATAGCGTTGATTATAAACTTGTTGCTAGGTGAAACAGCGTAGTAGCCTACTTTTTGCTATATCGTTTAATCGTTTATAATAGCCGTTTTTATTCAATAGTTCTTCGTGAGTTCCCCTGCTCAGCAACTCTCCTTGATGCAGAAACACATATCCTCATCGGCATGTCAGAATGGTTTGAAAGTCGGTGCGCAACAGCGATAGCTGTGCGGCTCTTCAGCAGTCTTCTCCCAAAGCGTCTTGCACCAATCTTTCACTCTCAGTGTCGAGTGCACTGGCTGCTTCATCAGTATTATGATAGGGATTCTTTAATATTGCACTGGCAATGCTCACTTTTGGCGTTGACCTCAGACAAACGGCTACCTCTGTCGCCCATGTTTGTAGCCGTATTGGATTCTCCGATCGCATAATAAACTCATGTGCATTGGCAATCTTTGCCGCCCTCTTCAATTTGCTCTAAAGAAGCGTTTTCCACCCCAAAAGAAATGTTGTTTCTAAACGAATCGTTAAAAAGAATAGCCTCTGGTTCACATTTCCCCATCAATTTCTTAGACTATTGATACCTAAGTCTTTAATGTTTATGCCGTCGATGAGTATCTCTCTCTCGAACATCATAGTAACGAGAATGATCCACAGAGTACTTGCCACTACCGCCTGTCCCACAAAGCAACAGTCTTTCCTTTAGGAATAGCGAGGTTATTATGGCGCAAAAGGCCCATTGTTCGTTGTATTTAAAACGAAACGTGAATTCTATTTGATGATTAAATCCATTGATTTGAATGGAAGCTCAGGGGTCTGAAGGCTATTTCAGCCATATCTGTCAATTTCACTCCCATAGAATGCAACTTTGGGGATAGCATAACCCTTTAGAAAACTCTTTCAATGGGTTAATGATGCTATAGCATGAAGATACAGATGTGTCGAACTAATCAGTCGTAGTTTACATACGAGATCCCACCAAACCAAAGCACCCACAGCTATCTTCTTCCGCCTGAGTTGCTCATTGGGTGAGCCATTTGTTGGCGAAGTTTACCTCTTTTACTTTCGATAGTCGCTGTTCAATTATCGAATCATTATTCATCTTTTCCTCAGCGCAAAACGCCTTGCAATGCGTAAACCGCTTTCAGAGTTTCTTCCACTTGGACTCATGGTATCGCTCCACAATCCTGTCCAGTTAGCAAGAGCCAGCCTTTAGCTTTCGGCCCACAAGACCCGATCCAGCCAGAACAAAGGTACAAAAAGAAGGGGTGAAAATGATGAGCTGCCATGAAGATAGTGTACCAAAATAGATAATGATAGAATTAGTTCTGAAAAAGACACTAACGACGACATGATAGAGTTTTCCACCTCTTGGGACCATCGCCACCATTCGTGCAATGATATCTCCCTTTGCGCTTTCAGAGAAGAATCCCATTGAAAGAGAGGTGATTTTGCGATACAACTGATTGCGAATATCACGCACAATACCCGTTCTACTCGGGGGATAAGCGATGCCGAAGAGAAGAAGATATGCGCCCGCTTTTTAAGAACGTCATCACAGCCAATAGCAAGCCAATAACAAGTAAAGTGGTACTTGTTCCATGCACATCGATAAGCTGTTGCACATAGTAATCGGTGTTATTGCCACCACTTCCTTTAAACATGCTCGTTCAGCCCGTCATCAAAACGAGTTGCAACCGCACTGCGTTTTAAAATAGGATTTGAAGACAGGTATAAGCGCTGCACAAAAGAAAAAGATATTTAATACTGCGCGACAGTATGTTTAAACAGCACTGAGAGTGCCAACTACTTTTATATAGGTGGCACAGCGACGTAAAACCTGTAAAACTCTTCATAGATGTTGCAAGGGTTAGTAGGAAACACCCACAAATCAAAGTAAAACACACATTTTAGTGCCTTTAGTTCCATCCACTTCAAAATAAGTTACACTGTCTTCTTTTTCCACCCTCATTGCCTTGTTGGTGGTAGGGTTCACTTTAGAGGAGAAGGCATTTACAAGTCGATAATATAGAAAGCAACAGGCGACAAGGCAAAGTGTCGATAAAAATGATTAAGTTTTGCACAGATTCAATTCATCAATAACATTGTTATCAAGCCCTAAAACACTTTGAAATAAGCGATGGAGAAAGTCTTTTTCAGTTTTTATTTTTGCTCTGCTTGCCCTTTATTTGCATGCAGCTCAAAAGCCAACAAAGGTGGCATGTGTAGAAACAGCATCACCTTTTGGATATTTATTAGATAACCTTCACCGATAGTTACCCCTCTCAGCCATAGCAGAAAATGCTTGGAAACGGCTATGCTGTAGGGCAACTTTCGGTCACCAGGAGCAACCTTTTAAATCATCGGACACCGCCCTTTATACCAAGCAAAAGGAATACACTGAGGCTTTTAAACTATAAGGCAGACATCGCTAGTTATTCATCTTGGAGGACCCGATACTGACCCTCGTAACTGGCCATTTTATAGAGATGGAGTTCGTGCACGATTATATATCGTTGGTCATAGCTTTAAAACACAACCCAGCAAAGGCGCACTTCATCATTGCACGCATGAGCCCTTTAACCCACCAACACTTTCGTTTTTTAGCAGGAACTCGTGACTGGCATAAGGATATTCAAAAGGAAATAGAATATGTTGCGGGCGTTGTTGGAGCGCAACTCATCGACTTTTATCAGCCAATAATCAGTCGTCCTTCATTGCTACCTGACGCAGTTCACCCCCAATAAAGAGGGCGCAACCATTCTGCAACCGTTGTTTATCAGCCATTACTAGAGTGACTTTGGAGGATTAGGATGCCCCTTTACTTTTTGGGCGATAACTATGCGCGGTTGATTGGCAAAAAGCCCTTTCGTTGTAAACGAACAGCCAACGCAAAGAGCCGTGGTTTGGTGCAACTCAACAACCAAAAGAAAATCGTTGAGGTGGGAACAGATGGACAATGGCAGGTTGTTTTCTCGCCTTTAGAATTAGGAAAGAACTACACTTTGAAGGTAAGCGATAAACAAACCACCCTCACATTTAAAGACCTTGTTGCAGGAGAGGTGGGTTTTGCCCTGACAATCAAACATGGAGTCTCTTCGCACACTATTAACGCCAAAGAGGCACTTCCTCAGGCGGAAGACTCATTGCTTCGCTTCTTGCATTTCAAACCTCGTTGGGACGCAGATGACGTGAGTTGGAGCGCAACGGCACTCGATTCTATCAACAAACCGCAATATTCTGCTACAAAAGGCTGGACAAAGTGCAATCCAAAAACAGCCCGTTCGGCTTCGGCGGTTGCCTATTTCTTTGGCAAGATGTTGAGAGATAGCTTAAAGATGCCCCACTGGTTTGGTAATGAATGCAGGAGTGGAAGTACCACCGAGTCGTGGATCGACCGCCCAACACTCGAGAATAACATTTCAGAATTGCTCAATGATAGATATAATAAGCATGTGATGGTGATGCCATGGGTGATGCAACGCCGTGCAAAGAACGTGGCAAACAGCAAAAATCCATTGCACCTTCACCCCTATATACCCCACCTATTTGTACGATAGTGACATACGTCCGCTACGCAATATGAATGTGAATGGCGTGCGGATTTGGTATCAAAGGTGAATCGAATGCAACCAACATTGAGATACACGAACGCTTGTTCCCGCTCTTAATTCAGTCGTGGCGTAGCTTCTTTGCCAATAGCTCTCTCGCCCTCTACTATGTGTGCAGTTATCGTCATCAACCGCCCATCTTGGCCTTGGTTCCGTGATAGTCAGCGCACGATGATGCAACAACTTGCCCACACAGGAATGGCTGTTATGCAGATTTGGGCGACTCTTCGACGTGCACCCACGCAACAAGCAACCATTGGCGAGCGTTTAGCACGTTGGGCGTTGTCTACACAAAGTTGACGCGATGATAGTGCCCCAGCGGTCCGTTGTTTGTGGAGCAAAATGCAAGGCAAAAAGTGATAGTTGAATTTAAATATGGAAAGAACCTCACCACAGCCGATTGTCAACCTTGCGTATTTTGGAAACTTGCAGAGTGCCGATAAGGTGTTTTATCCTAGCTAAAACTATCTTGAAAGATGGTGTTCTGAGGCGTGGAGCGACAGCGTTCAGCAACCCAATTTTAGGCCAGTTATGCTATCAACCCTTCACTCGTGGCAACTTGGTGAATGAGCGATAAGCTACCAGCCTCTACCTTCTTGTCTGCCATTAGCGCAAAATGAGGTAGGCAGAACAATGCTCTTGAATGTCTGAAAGCGTGGCAAAGAGCGTTGAGATAAACTATAAGAATTTTTCAACATAGCGACCTCTGGCACTCAATGTGCTAGTGTCGTTGAGCAACAACACTTTTATGTTGCTTTAATTACGATGATATTACACTGGTACAGCATTACTTTTGGGAGTGTAATATCATTTGCTATAAGGGCAATAGCATCGCTCTGCACTAATATACTCTACCTTTTCTCCACTTGTGTCCTCTTTCTCAAAGTCCTTCTTTTCGAATATTTCTGTTTTCATCTTTTCTTCTCTTCCTTTATAGACCCCCTCTTTACATTCTATCTCTTCTTCTTCGCTGCTAGTAGTCTCCTTTTTGTCCATCTTTTCTTCCTTCTCATCTTCTGCCCCTCTGTTCTAATTCTGTTCTCCTGTGTCATGGTTTTACCCGTAAAGTGCAATCACAAATTGATACTCGTCAATAGATGCCTAAAGAATGGCATGGCCAGTTAGAGGTGAAAATGCGCAATTATGTGTCGATAACAACATTAAAATACTTAGAATTGGCATGACAAATGAAAGGAAACTTCTATTTATTGGTAACAAAAGCACGGACGCTTGTAATCTCATTTGCTGTTTCATACAAAGTAGCAATAGTTTCAAACCAGTTTTCTAAAATGCCCTAAAAATAGGCAATTACTATAACTGTCTTTGCAGAGATTTCAATTAGATTTGAATGTTAATGTCCTTTAAGCGTTAAAGAGTAAACGAGATCTTAGTGGTTAGGTTTATTTTGGAAAGCCTGGTCGTACATTGTTATGTGGGCTGCAAATAGACTAATTTTTGCATCAACTTTAAAACAGATTTAATGGAGGAATAAACTTTTAGATTGTAGCGAAAACACCAGGCATTGACGAGTTTAGAAAGACAATAGGATAATTATCACCTAATGCTGCAGTAAATCAATAATGATTATGTAATCTGCGCCTTGTAACTGCATAGCTGTCCTAACAGCATACCGAATGCGCTCTAACGACATGCCACTCTAAGATCAGAAATAGCGAAGATGCATAGAGCTATCGTAGGAATTAGGAGATGAGATCGATTCTGAAGAGATTAGAAGTGAATTGGCAGATGTTCTTTTAATTAAGAATGACATGATAAAGCACAATTAAAATATACTCAAGAAGACATAAAACCGCATTCATTCTTACATACTAAAAAGAGCGAGTCTTTATTACCACATTTTAACAAATTAAAACAATGAGTTTCGAAAACAAATAAAGGCATGCTTCTAGCAGTTGTTGATAAAACTGTAGGTTCTGAAAAAGCAAAACAATGGCAGTTATTTTGCGGCTCTTTTGCATCCGTACAAGATGCGCGGTCAACCTTTGAAAACGCCTCCTGCATATTTTAAAGGACACGAGCATTAACGGGATACTAGTAGCGAACTAATGCTGACGATACAGCAGGTTTATCTTTTATAATGTCGTCAGTCTAGCAGAAGTTTATAATGCCTGGTGGTCCTTGGGGAACATCGGTGCAGACTTCGAGATCAACAACAGGTTTGCCTTTTCCTATGGCGTAACAAGAGATGGAGGTTGCCCTGCAGATCCAGATGTTGCGTCTCTGGCTCGAAAGGAGTTCAAACTGGAAATAGTGCAAGTTTTGCCATGCAGCTCCTGCAAGGACAGTGTACATGGAGACGTACAATCTCCTTTCCTGTGCATTATACGAACGCCCTGAGATCTGCAGCCTCACTAAAGGTGAAAACGGAACCGATGCAAATGCACACACGTACTATCTAAAGTGCGTATCAAAATGGTGCTCTTGTTGAGAGAAACAAGGAGCAAGGAACAAAACTGGTACTTGGCTGATACTACATGGACATATAGCAAAAAGTGTATGTAGTAGCAGAGTAAAAGTACTTACAGGAGACAATACCGCAACTGATTGAACTATGAGCACTTTAATACGGTGAAAGCCTGGTCAGACTCTTTATCTTTTGTGGAAGATTGCTGACCTTATAAAGACCTTAAGGGCATGATTAAAGATATGTGCTCGAGCCAGCGAGAGAGGCCTGCAAATGTGAGGCTATGTGATGAGAAGATCCATGCGATTATGCGTTCGAGAATACGTTCAACTATCTGGGATGCCATGCCCGCATGGATCGCTATATAATGACGTAGGTGTGCTTAATTATCCAGCATCAGGTATCGGCATGCGTGAGATTCCACAGCAAAACAGGTACAATGAGGCCAAATCATGTCAGTATTACATAACCCAGGTTGGTGGTATATCATCTCGTGTAAAGGCTTTACTTATAAGGTGGAAATACCGACATAGCAGCAAAACTTTCGCTAAGATAACAGCAAGGGTTAGGGCTTATGCAGAGTAAATCACTTTGCGACACATAGCATTACCGACATCTCAAATCTTGAAGCTGTGATGGGGTCGTAAGTTCCTTGAGGGAGGAATATGCTAATAACAACATAATGATTTATGTTGGTGGTGATAAAACGACCAGAAACTGGTACAACCATCACGTGCTAGGGTTAGAGTAATAACCAGGAAATAGAGTTCTAAGGGGCGACGTTGCTGGCTTGATGACTTCAAGATTTATTACGCAGAATTGTAGACATAGTCATCTTAGATGGGGCCATTCGGACCGTAGATACATCGAAAGCAAGTTGATTACAGCCCCAAAGGAACCTAACAGATTACACAGAGACGTTGAGGGAGAACCAATGGAATGGCATCATTTTGCCATTTGATTTAACTGGAGATCAAGTAGAGGCTTTGGTAGCAATGCAAAAGGCATCTAAATTTATGGTCCAGTGCAGTGAAAGAGCCTCGATCGAGTTTGGAAAGCGGTACTGCCTGGTGCTGCCTGACAGAGCACAACAGGTAGTTAGGGCAGGCAACTATACCTCATCTATTCCTGCAAAAGACATTTCGAAAATGCAACAGAAGAAAAGGTATGTTACTGTGAGTCTGCCTACAACAGGTAAGCAAGAAATATCGAGTTACTGCACTCTATTTCAACTATTCCAAACGTGTGAATTTAGATACTGCTCATCAGCAGATAACGATCGAAGCCCTTACAAACACTCTCACATTTGGGTGCGCTGCTTCATTTGCGCTATCGTGGTATATGTGTGAACCGCACCAATGCTATTATTCCCGCGAACTCATTTCGTATTGAATAAAGACGGATACACGTATCGCACCTCAAAGAGGCACACACGCGTGAAAGGATTCCGCTGCTGGATCGAGCCAATTAACCCAACAGCTTCGGCTATCAAACGCTGTGAACATCTCTATCGATTGGCGTTATGCTTAACTTGGCACAAGCGACACTCTTACAGGAATAGAAGAGTTGGAGTTGAGCAATGAGTGCAAACCAAAAACAGCAACATCTACGTACGCTGCGGTGGTCGTGCGATTGGTAACACCGCAGAAGCGCCCAAGCAAAGAGCTTCAAGGGTGTTTACATCAATCAATGGGAAAGAAATACGTAAAATAATAATTTATCAACTGTTTAATTGAATATTTGCAAGTTCGGTTCAGCAATACCTTTACATTAGGCCAAACACCTTAGAGAAGCACCTATCGAGTTCGGTGGTGACTATAGTCTGAGTCAGAACCATGGTATGATTTAAAGATTGCGAGACGCTCTGATATTAAGGTGAGAACAAGAACAGTTCTCCACCTTTTCTTATATCCTCGCCTCCTGTTATTTATAAAGGCTTGCCAAAGTGACTTACCAATAGCTATGCTTTTGCTAAATAGGTATCGCTATTAGCGTGTAATAACATTTCTTTTATAGGGCAATTTGCATATTTTTCTTTTAATATACCTTCCACTTTCTTCCACTTATTATTACTCTTTTCTTGTCCTTCCTTTTTTTTCTATTTCTATTTTTTATCTTTTCTTCTTTTTGCCTTATAGTTTTCCCTTTTTCTGTTCATTTTCTCCTTCTCATCTTTTCTTGCCCTCTTTTTGTTCTAATTTATTTCCTTTTTTGTATCAGTTTTACCCGTAAATTTGCTAAGAGTGGGTATCGTATTGATGCTAAAAGATGATGATTAGAGGGTGAAAATGCAATTATGGCAGCAACATATATGTAAAAAGTACTTAAAGTGGTACGTGAAATGAAGGAGAATCTTCTGCTTATTGATAAACAAAGGGCTTTGACCTTGTGAGGATTCATTTGCTGTTTTCATAAATGCAACGACAGTTTCAAAATTGAGTCTAAAAATGCAAAATAGGCAATTATAACTGTTTTATAGAGATTTAATGAGGTTTGACTTTTATTATGTCTCTAAGCGTTAAGGTAAACGATTTTAGTAGTTATTATTTCAGAGCCTATTTATATTGTTATGTAGGCGTAAATAATTAATTTTGCATCAACCCAAAATAGATTAGTGGAGATAAACTTTTAGATTGTAGCCCACCACAAGGTATTAAGGGATTTAGAAAGACACTAGGATAATTTATTAATAACACAGTTAGCCAATAATGATTAAGAAAATGCATCTGCAGCCCGTAACTATGGCTGTGCCAGTGCATACCGACTGCGCTCTCAGTCGACCTACTCTAAAGATCCAAAATGGCGAAGATGAAGCTATCATAGGAATTAGAGATGAGGACGATTCTACCTGAGATAGAGGTGAATTCAGTAGATGTTCCTTTTAATAAGAATGACATGCAGTAAAACGCAATTAAAAGTAACTCAAGAAGACATAAACCACATTCCCATATTCTACATACTAAAAGAACGAGTATTTATTATTACAAACAACATTTTAATAAATTAAAACAATGAGAGTTCAAAACAATATAGGTGCATTAGCTTCTGTCAAGCAGTTGTTTGCTAAGTTGGGTCTCGAAAAGCAAAACAATGGCAGTTGTGCATGGCTCTTTTTGCATCTGCAAACGTGACAGGCACAAAGCACTACATATCACTGTATACTCTAAAGGATGCTGACATTAACGAGGCATTAGCAGCAGCTGAGTGCTGACGATTAAAGCAGGTTTATCTTTTATAATGTCGGTCTAAAAGGAAGTTTATAATGCCTGCGGTTCCTTTTGGGACATCGGTTGTTAGGTGATACAGGTCTGGCTCTTTTTATGCAATAAAGAGATGGAATTTGCCTGCAGATCCAGATGGTTTCCGCCCCTATTCAGTGAGGTTCAAACTGGAAGCGGGTTTCAAGTTTGAACTGCTGACTCATGTTGGAAGCTGTTCATGGAGCCGCCCTCTTCAGGCCTTTCGTACTTCGATCCAGCATCCAGATTTATCCCTAGGTAGACGGAACCTGATGCAAATACACACACGTATACTATCTAAGTGCGTATAAGTAGGTACTCTTGTTGGGGAAAGAGGGCAGACAACTGAGTAGCCGGCTGGAGGAGGAGGAGGAGGAGGAGGAGGAGGAGGAGGAGGAGGAGGAGAGGAGGAGGAGGAGGAGGGAGGAGGAGGAGGAGGAGGAGGAGGAGGAGGGAGGAGGAGGAGGAGGAGGAGGAGGAGGAGGAGGAGGGAGGAGGAGGAGGAGGAGGAGGAGGAGGAGGAGGAGGAGGAGGAGGAGGAGGAGGAGGGAGGAGGAGGAGGAGGAGGAGGAGGGAGGAGGAGG